>Ga0326597_10002412_pt1 | contig 27909 bp, 1 predicted proteins | sample RVTome_12_FD_203789 | JGI IMG/M metagenome (GOLD analysis project Ga0326597, IMG submission 203789) | Soil microbial communities from uranium-contaminated site in the Upper Colorado River Basin, Wyoming, United States - RVT100D185 | ecosystem: Environmental > Terrestrial > Soil > Contaminated >... | reverse complement strand
CACCGGGGCCACATTCGCCTCAATGACCTCGTTCACGGTGATGGTGATCGTCTCCGAATCGCTCATCGCCGGCGTGCCGTTGTCGGTCACGACCACCGTCACGCCGTACGCGCCGGGGCCCTGGGCCTCGGTCGGCGTCCATGTGAAGACACCTGTGGCCGGATCGATCGCGGCGCCGATCGGGGCGGCGATACTGAACACCAGCGTGTTGATCGGCAAGTCGGGGTCGGTCGCCGTGGCGGTGAAGCCCAGTGTGATATTCTCGTCGACCGTCTGGTTCCCGATGGCGGCCAGCACCGGGGGTCGGTTGACCTCCGTCACCGTGACCTGGAACGGCTCCGTGTCGCTGAGGGCTGGGGTCCCGTTGTCCGTGACCACTACCGTGAGGTCGAACACCCCCGGCCCCTGGGCCTCGCTGGGGGTCCAGGTGAAGACGCCGCCCGGGGTGATACCGGCCCCGGCGGGGGCCCCGGCGCCCAAGCTGAACGCCAGTGTGTTGGGTGGCAGGTCGGGGTCAGTCGCGGTGGCGGTGAAGGTGAGGAGCGTGCCCTCGGCGACGGTCTGGTCGTCGATGGCGGCCCCGGTGGGCGCTTGGTTGATCTCCGTCACCGTGACCTGGAACGGCTCCGTGTCGCTGAGGGCTGGGGTCCCATTGTCCGTGACCACTACCGTGAGGTCGAACACCCCCAGCCCCTGGGCCTCGCTGGGGGTCCAGGTGAAGAGGCCGGCGGGCGTGATGCTGGCGCCAGCGGGGGCCCCGGCGCCCAAGCTGAACGCCAGCGTGTTGGGTGGCAGGTCGGGGTCAGTCGCGGTGGCGGTGAAGGTGAGGAGCGTGCCCTCGGCCACCGTCTGGTCGTCGATGGCGGCGAGCACCGGGGGTTGGTTCCCCTCGGCCACCTCGTTCACCGTGATCGTGATCGTCTCGAAATCGTCCAGCGCCGGCGTGCCGTTGTCGGTCACCCGCACCGTGAGCGGGTAGCTGCCCGGGCCCTGGGCCTCGCTGGGGGTCCAGGTGAACAGGCCCGCTGCCGTGATCGTGGCCCCCGCTGGCGCCCCCACATCCAGGCTGAAGGTGAGGCTATTGGCCGGCAGGTCCGAGTCGGCTGCCGCCGCCGTGAAGGTAAGAAGGCTGCCCTCGTCGACCGTCTGGTTCCCGATGGCGGCGAGCACCGGGGCCTGGTTGATCTCATTGACTGTGATGGTGATGGACTCGAAGTCGCTCAGCGCCGGCGTGCCGTTGTCGGTCACCCGCACCGTGAGCGGGTAGCTGCCCGGGCCCTGGGCCTCGGTGGGGGTCCAACTGAAGGCGCCGGTGGCAGGATTGATCACCGCCCCGGCCGGGGCCCCCGGATCGAGGCTGAACACCAGCGCGTTGACCGGCAGGTCGGGGTCGGTCGCGATGGCGGTGAAGCTCAGCGTGATGCTCTCATCGACCGTCTGGTTTCCGATGGCGGCGAGCACCGGGGGTTGGTTCCCCTCGGTCACCTCGTTCACCGTAATCGTGAGCGTCTCGAAATCATCCAGCGCCGGCGCGCCGTTGTCGGTGACGCGCACGGTCACCGGGTAGCTGCCCGGGCCCTGGGCCTCGGTGGGGGTCCAGGTGAACAGGCCCGCTGCCGTGATCGTGGCCCCCGCTGGCGCCCCCACATCCAGGCTGAAGGTGAGGCTATTGGCCGGCAGGTCCGAGTCGGCTGCCGCCGCCGTGAAGGTAAGAAGGCTGCCCTCGTCGACCGTCTGGTTCCCGATGGCGGCGAGCACCGGGGCCTGGTTGATCTCATTGACTGTGATGGTGATGGACTCGAAGTCGCTCAGCGCCGGCGTGCCGTTGTCGGTCACCCGCACCGTGAGCGGGTAGCTGCCCGGGCCCTGGGCCTCGGTGGGGGTCCAACTGAAGGCGCCGGTGGCAGGATTGATCACCGCCCCGGCCGGGGCCCCCGGATCGAGGCTGAACACCAGCGCGTTGACCGGCAGGTCGGGGTCGGTCGCGATGGCGGTGAAGCTCAGCGTGATGCTCTCATCGACCGTCTGGTTTCCGATGGCGGCGAGCACCGGGGTGGCGTTCACCTCGTTCACCGCGATCGTGATGATCTCGAAATCGTCCAGCCCATCGCCGTCCGTGACCCGCACGGTGACGGGATAGCTACCGGGCCCTTGCGCCTCGGTCGGCGTCCAGCTGAAGGCTCCCGTCGCCGGGTCGATGACGACTCCACTCGGCGCTCCCGGGCCAACGGAGAAGGTCAGCGTGCCGAAATCGGGGTCGCTGGCCGTGGCCGTGAAGGCCACGGCGTCCCCCTCGTCCACAGACCTGTTCCCGATCGGATCGAGGGCGGGGACCCCCACATCCAGGGTGCTGACAAAGGGCGTGCCGTTGTTCAGGGCATTACCCGCCTCGTCCTGGATGCCGGGCTTCACGGTGAATCGATACCGGCCGGACGCCAGGGCCGCGGTCAGGCTCACTGTGGCCGTCTTGGTGGTGGCGTCGTAGCTGACCCCGGTGATGCTGGCGGACTGGTTGGTGTCATCCCCGTTGCCGAAGACGGCGTCGAGGCTCCTAACGAGCCCGTAGTGTGCCGGGTTCGTCACCGTGGCGGCGGCCAACGCCAGATTGTCTTGGAAGAGGACCGTGAACTCGGTCGGCCCAGTGGCCACCGGCCCGCTCGGGGTGACGGAAAGGACCGTCGGCGCAATGTGGTCGAGCCGGAATGTCCGGACAAAGTTTCCCCCCGCGACGGTGTCGGCGTCGCCGTCGAGGCGATTGCCCGAGAGGTCGACCAGGGCCTTGTCCGGCTCGCTGAAGATCGTGAAGCGGTAGAGGCCCTGCGGAAGCTGGGCGCCGAAGCCCAGGCGGACCTCCGTGCCACCGAAGACGTAGCCCGCGCTGGCGATCCCGACCGCCACGTCGTCCACGGTGTCGAAGGCGTCGTCCGCACCCGCGCGTACCATTGAGTAGAGCGCGACGCTCCGGGCGCTGATGGCGTCGAGCGGCTCGGTGAAAGTCGCGACCAACGTGCTGAACTGTGCGTTGCTGAGCGTCCCGTCGACGAGGCCGATGGGCGAAAGCCCCACCACCGTGGGGGGTGTGACGTCCGAGCTGGATCCCTGGAACTCGTACGCTCCGATGTCGTAGAAGCGGAACACCCCGTTGCCCGTGTTCACGGTGCTCACGTCATCGACGCGCGGTAGGCCGTCGGCGTCGACCGTCGGGCCCACCTCGCCGTCGGCGGCGTCGATCATGTCGGAGGCGGCCTTCAGGTGGAAGTTGTCGTCGGCGCCGAAATCCGCAAATGCGCTCAGCGGATCCGGCTGCTCCCAGCCGAAGAGGTTATCGGCGCCGTTCGGGTCCAGGAAGAGCGGGTCCACGGAGAGGCTGTTAGCGTCCCTGGCGGAGGCCGCCTGCCACTGGGCCAGGATCGCCGACGTGGCGGACGTCAGCCACCTGCCGACGTTGGCGCCGGAGGTCGCCGGGTAGAGGTCGTTGTAGTTGCTCTCGAACCCCGCCACGCCGCCCGACACCTCGACGCCGAGACCGCTCTTGATGAGGACGATGTTGTTGTAGAGCTTGAAGTTGCTCCCGTTGTTGACCAGGCGGATCCCCGTCCCGACGTCATGGTGGACGGTGTTGTTGATGAACTGGAGCCCCGCGCTCGAGCCCTGGTGGGCGTCGTGGGCGTAGAAGGCCTGGTTGGCGTTGTCGTAGAGGATATTGTTGATGACTCGCGTGAACCCATAGTACGCTCCGGTCACCTCGATGCCGGCGCTGTTGCCGAAGACAGTGTTGCTGTCGAGGAGCACCGTCTCGGTGTAGCCGTCCCGGTAGATGCCGGCGCCGGTGTTCCCAAAGACGCGGTTGTGACGGACCTCGCTGTTGTTGGCGTAGATGCCCGTGGCATTGAGGAAGACGGTGTTGTCGCGGACGATCGAGTTGCCGCCTACAAGCCGGATGCCCGAGGCATCGTTCCGGGTGGCGACGTTGTCGAACGCCTCGACAGTGTCCTGCACGTAGAGGCCTTCCACATCGTTGTCGTGGACGAAGTTGGCGTATACGCGCGTCCGGGCTGCTCCGTCGGTGTCGTGGACGTAGATCCCGCGATCATTGTCCCGGGCCTCGTTGTCGTACACCTCCGCCTGGATGGCGGAGACGCTGATGCCTGTCTGGTTGTTGTAGGCGAGGTTGTCGCGGACCACAAGCTGGTCGGCCGAGTCGATCGAGATGCCGGTCCCGAACTGCGTCCCGATCTTAAAGGCGACGTTACCATCGACCGTCATGCGGTCGCCGCGGAGGTAGAAGCCGGTGTCCTGGTCGGTGGCGGCGTTGCCGGTCGTCCCGTAAGCCACGTTTCCGGAGATCACCCCGTCGGTAACATCGGTCTCGATGTAGAAGCCGTAGAGGACGTTGTTGAAGGCCGTCGAGTCGGCCAGGGTCAGGCGGTCGGCGTCTACGGCGTTCAGTCCGCGTTCCGCCCCGGTCAGCGAGAGGTTGCGGATCGTCACGTCCTTCGCCGAGACCATCTCGATGACGTACTTCCCGGTGCCGGTGTTGTTGCGGTTCAGCAGCGCGGTGCTGCCGTTCGTGGGGCCGAGGATCCGGACGCCCGAATCCTGGGCGGCGATGAGCACGTTGGTCGGCAGCTCGTACGTGCCGGCGTCCACGTAGACGGTGTCGCCGGGGTCGAGGTTGTAGACGTTCAGGAGCGCGTTGAGCGACGCCATGGGGTCGGCGGGCGTCGTGCCGGAGTTGTCGTTGTCGCCGGCTGCCGTGGCGTACTGATCGGTCGCGGGATTGTAGGCGTCGTTGACATAGTAGAGATTGCCGGGCACGCCGACGGTGAACACGGCGTCGGACGTGTCGAAGATCGAGGTGTCGGAGACGGAGGCGATCTTCAGCGTGCCCCGATTGGTGACGACGGCCGGCTTCCAGGCGAAGGCCCCGTCGTTGGGCTCGTTCTGGGCAACTGGCGTGAAAGTTGCCCCACCGTCCGCGCTGAAGTCAATGGTGACGAGCGACCCGGCCCCGCTGGAGCGCCAGCGGATGAGTCCGGCTTCGTCCTGGCGGATCTTCTCGCCGCCCGTGAACGAGAGGAGCTGGATGAAGGCCGCGGGCGAATGGGACGCCTGCGACGTGTTGCCCTCGAAGCCCAGGTTGATCCGGCCGCCGTTGGGGCTGGTCTCGATGGCGTAGGCCGACGCCACATCACCGGCGTCGATAGCGGGCGAGTGGAGGGCGTCGGCCTGCCAGAGCCCGCCGTGATGGCTGGCGACGGTGGAGGACAGGTGGAAGTCGTCGTCCGCGCCCGTCGTGGCGGGGGTGGGGTCGTACCGCAGCACCAGGTGGGAGGCCGCCACCCCAGCCGGGCCCGCGGCGGTCGTCTCCTGCGCCCGGAGGAGGCGCCGCGGCCCGTCGGGGGTCTGCCACTCCAGGCGGGGCATCGTGACGTAGCTGTCGTCCGCCACCTGGAACTGGAAGGGCACCCAGCCGGGCGCCGCGGCGGTGTACACCGCCCGCCGCTCCGCGGCGAAGTCCACGATGGGCACGGTCGGCAGCGGCGTGACCAGATCGTTCACGTACAGCTGCTGCGGCCCGTCCGCGCGGAGGTAGAAGGTGTAGTCCCCTGCCTGGGGCAGGTAGATCTCCCCGCTCCAGCGGAAGGACGAGCCGTCGTAGGGCAGCCCCCGGAACCCGCCGTAGTCCACGAAGTCCACCACGCGGTCCACGATCCCCGTGACCGTGGGGGCGCCGCTCCACGTCTGGTTCGGGAAGCCCTCGAAGCGGAGCCCGCCGGACTCCTGGAGCCCCCGCACCCCGTCCGGCCCGGCCTCGGCCACGAACCACGGGTCCGCCGCCAGCGAGTGCTGATCGAACCCCAGCTCGTACCGCCAGTCGGCCAGCGTCCCGAACTGCTGCTGCCAGAAGCCCAGCTGGGCCCCGTCGGTGAAGTAGAGGTCGTTGTAGTCGCTGGCGAAGCCGATCTGGGCGGAGTCGGCCACGTTGAGGGCGTAGTGGCCCGCCCCGCCGGCCCACAGGATGTTGTTCTTGAGCTGGACGTTGCGCGTCCCGCCGGTGAGCTGGAGGGCGTCCGCGGCGGCCTCCCGCACCGTGTTGTTCGTCAGGGACATCACCCCGCCGCCGGAACTGGCGTTCTCCAGCAGGATCCCCCGCGCCGAGTGGTCGTAGATGAGGTTGTTGGCGAGCGTCGTGGACCAGTAATAGTTGTTTTGCACGTAGATGCCGGTGACGTTGTCGTAGATGACGTTGCCGGTGACGGCGCTCTCGCCCCCGTAGCCCACGTACACGCCCGTGCCGAAGTTGCCGTAGACGCGGGAGTCCTGCAGGGACCCCCCGGAGTCCACCACCACGCCCGTGGTGTTCCGCCAGCTCTCCACCCCCCGGAGCACCGCGCCGGGGCCGTAGAACCCCGTCGTGTTGTCGTGGGCCTCGTTGGCGAAGTACTCGCCCGGCCCCCGCAGCTCGAACCCCGTCGCGTTGCCCCAGGCCAGGTTGTCGTGCGCCTGCCCCGGGTCCGCCGCTGTCGTGTCCTGGACGTAGAACCCCCGGGTGTTGTCCCGCGCGACGTTGCCCGAGATCTCGAAGTCCTGGGCGATGACCGTCAGCCCCGTGGTCGAGTTGTCGTAGACCAGGTTGTCCTGGACGACCACGTTCGTGCCGGTGTTCTCCAGATAGATTCCGTGCTCGTCCCGCCCCTTGATGTGGTAGGCCTGGTTGCGCACCACCGTGGGGTCGAGTCCCCGCGTGAACACCCCGAAGTTCTGGTCCCGGGCCCCGCTGCCGTCGCTGGCGTCCCCGTAGAAGACGTTGTCCCGGATCACCGCCCCGCTGGAGGCGGCGTCCACGATGGCCAGCCCGGAGCTGGCGTTCTCGAACACCCGCGCGTGCTCCAGGGTGAACAGCGACGAGCCGTTCTGCAGGTTGATCCCGTCCAGGGCCCCCGTCACCGCCAGGTGCGACAGGGTCACCGCGTCTGCGTTGGTCAGCTCGAAGACGTACTGTCCCGCCCCCGTGTTGTTGCGGTTCAGGAGGGCTTCGCTGCCGTTGTCGGGTCCCTGGATCCGCACCCCCTCGTCCTCGACCCGGATAACGATATTGGTCGGGAGGTCGTACGTGCCGGCGTCCACATAAATGGTGTCGCCGGGGTTGAGGTCGTAGGCGCTGAGCACCGCGGCGACGGACGCCATGGGGTCGGCGGGCGTCGTCCCGGAATTGGCATTGTTCCCGGTGGCGGTGAGGGTCCACTGGTCGCCGGCGTCAAAGGCGTCGTCCACGTAGTAGTCGTTGCCGGCGGGGCTCGACGGAGCCCCGATCGTGAACACGGCGTCCGAGGCGTCCCGGATGTCTGGAGCCAGCGAGTCCGACACGCGGACCCGGGCCTGCAGCGAGCCCCCTGTCGGGTTCCAGGCGAAGTTGCCGTCGTTCAGCTCGGCGCTGGCGATGTTCGAGTACGTGGCCCCCCCGTCCAGGCTCACCTCGATGTCCACGAAGTCGCTGAGACCGGCGCTCCGCCAGTCAATGATGACCGCGTCGTTCAGGTGGTACTTTTCGAGGCCGTTGGGGGAGAGGAGCTGGATGAACGCCTCGGGCGATCGGGACGCCTGATCGGTGTTGCCGTAGGCGCCGAGGTTGACGCGCCCGCCGTCCTGATCGGCGAGGGCGCCGGCCGATGGAGCATTCTCCGTGACGATGTCGGCCACATCACCGGCGTCGATAGCGGGCGAGTGGAGGGCGTCGGCCTGCCAGAGCCCGCCGTGATGGCTGGCGACGGTGGAGGACAGGTGGAAGTCGTCGTCCGCGCCCGTCGTGGCGGGGGTGGGGTCGTACCGCAGCACCAGGTGGGAGGCCGCCACCCCAGCCGGGCCCGCGGCGGTCGTCTCCTGCGCCCGGAGGAGGCGCCGCGGCCCGTCGGGGGTCTGCCACTCCAGGCGGGGCATCGTGACGTAGCTGTCGTCCGCCACCTGGAACTGGAAGGGCACCCAGCCGGGCGCCGCGGCGGTGTACACCGCCCGCCGCTCCGCGGCGAAGTCCACGATGGGCACGGTCGGCAGCGGCGTGACCAGATCGTTCACGTACAGCTGCTGCGGCCCGTCCGCGCGGAGGTAGAAGGTGTAGTCCCCTGCCTGGGGCAGGTAGATCTCCCCGCTCCAGCGGAAGGACGAGCCGTCGTAGGGCAGCCCCCGGAACCCGCCGTAGTCCACGAAGTCCACCACGCGGTCCACGATCCCCGTGACCGTGGGGGCGCCGCTCCACGTCTGGTTCGGGAAGCCCTCGAAGCGGAGCCCGCCGGACTCCTGGAGCCCCCGCACCCCGTCCGGCCCGGCCTCGGCCACGAACCACGGGTCCGCCGCCAGCGAGTGCTGATCGAACCCCAGCTCGTACCGCCAGTCGGCCAGCGTCCCGAACTGCTGCTGCCAGAAGCCCAGCTGGGCCCCGTCGGTGAAGTAGAGGTCGTTGTAGTCGCTGGCGAAGCCGATCTGGGCGGAGTCGGCCACGTTGAGGGCGTAGTGGCCCGCCCCGCCGGCCCACAGGATGTTGTTCTTGAGCTGGACGTTGCGCGTCCCGCCGGTGAGCTGGAGGGCGTCCGCGGCGGCCTCCCGCACCGTGTTGTTCGTCAGGGACATCACCCCGCCGCCGGAACTGGCGTTCTCCAGCAGGATCCCCCGCGCCGAGTGGTCGTAGATGAGGTTGTTGGCGAGCGTCGTGGACCAGTAATAGTTGTTTTGCACGTAGATGCCGGTGACGTTGTCGTAGATGACGTTGCCGGTGACGGCGCTCTCGCCCCCGTAGCCCACGTACACGCCCGTGCCGAAGTTGCCGTAGACGCGGGAGTCCTGCAGGGACCCCCCGGAGTCCACCACCACGCCCGTGGTGTTCCGCCAGCTCTCCACCCCCCGGAGCACCGCGCCGGGGCCGTAGAACCCCGTCGTGTTGTCGTGGGCCTCGTTGGCGAAGTACTCGCCCGGCCCCCGCAGCTCGAACCCCGTCGCGTTGCCCCAGGCCAGGTTGTCGTGCGCCTGCCCCGGGTCCGCCGCTGTCGTGTCCTGGACGTAGAACCCCCGGGTGTTGTCCCGCGCGACGTTGCCCGAGATCTCGAAGTCCTGGGCGATGACCGTCAGCCCCGTGGTCGAGTTGTCGTAGACCAGGTTGTCCTGGACGACCACGTTCGTGCCGGTGTTCTCCAGATAGATTCCGTGCTCGTCCCGCCCCTTGATGTGGTAGGCCTGGTTGCGCACCACCGTGGGGTCGAGTCCCCGCGTGAACACCCCGAAGTTCTGGTCCCGGGCCCCGCTGCCGTCGCTGGCGTCCCCGTAGAAGACGTTGTCCCGGATCACCGCCCCGCTGGAGGCGGCGTCCACGATGGCCAGCCCGGAGCTGGCGTTCTCGAACACCCGCGCGTGCTCCAGGGTGAACAGCGACGAGCCGTTCTGCAGGTTGATCCCGTCCAGGGCCCCCGTCACCGCCAGGTGCGACAGGGTCACCGCGTCTGCGTTGGTCAGCTCGAAGACGTACTGTCCCGCCCCCGTGTTGTTGCGGTTCAGGAGGGCTTCATGGCCGATGCCCATGGGCCCCTGAATCTTGACGCCGGAGTCGGCATGAGCGATGACGATGTTGGTGGTGAGGTTATAGGTTCCCGTATCGACGAAGATCGTGTCGCCGTATTCGAGGTCGTAGGTCTCCAGGATCGCCCGGATGGAGGCCTTCGGCGTCGCGGGGGTGAGGCCGTCGTTGGCGTCGTTCCCGGGCGCGATCGTGTACTCGTCGGTGGCCGGGTCGTAGACGTCGTTGACGTAGTAATTCGCGATCGGGGGAATCACGCTGAAGGGGTCGTCGGAGCTGTCGCTGACGGAGGGCTGACCGACGGAGGAGATCCGGATGAGATACTGGTCGGAGAGAGCAAGCACTGCCGGGTCGATGAACCAGCCGTACGAGCCGTCGTTGACCTCGCTCGCGGCCACGGTCTGGTAGGATACGCCGGCATCGTCGGATGCCTCGATCAAGACGTTACCCGTGAAGCCGTCCGACCTCCAGCGGATGTCGAAGGTCGTCTCCTGCGGCAGTCGCTCCCCGCCGTTCGGATTGGTGATCAGGACGTACTGGGCCGGGCTCTTGGAGGCCTCGCCGGTGTTGCCGTAGGCGCCCAGGTTGATATAGCCGCCGTTGTCCTCGGGCTCGTTGGCGAAGGCATCGCCGGGGCGCCCGCGGTCGATGGCCGGGCTCTGGGCGGCGTCCGGCGTGAACGTCCCGGTGGCCGGCTTGAAGCTCCCGTAGAGCGACTGCTCGTGGAGGTTGTCGTCGCTCCCGTCGCTGAAGGGCACCCCGGTGGAGAGCTGGCTCGGCGGGATGAGCTGCCGCGTCCCGCTGGTCTGGGGCGAGATCCACTCAAGCCGCACCAGCGGCGGGTAGCCCCCGTCGTCCGCTACCTCCAGCCGGAAGGGCGCCCAGCCCGGCCCCACCGCCGTGTACACCCCGGTGCGTTCGGCCCGCGACGGCGCCGCGAAGTCGTTGATCAACGGCGTGACCAAATCCCCCACATACAGCCGCTGCGGCAACCGCGTCATGAGGTAGAACGTGTAGTCCCCCGCCGCCGGCAGGTAGATCTCTCCGCTCCAGCGGAAGGACTGGTTGTTGTCCGGCAGTCCTCGGTAGCTGCCGAAGTACTCCCCCACGGCCACCGTACGGTCCACGGCCGTCACCATCCCGACTGCCGGGGTGAGCGTGCGGTTGGGGAACCCCTCGAAGTTGAGGCCCCGGGCCAGCGAGGCGCCCACGATCCCGTCGGCACCGCCCGGGTCTACGAACAGCGGGTCCGCGCTCAGGCTGTCCTGGTCGCGGAAGGTGGCGAACTGCCAGTCCGGCAGCGCCTGGCGGTCCCCCTGCCAGTAGCCGACCTTGCCGGTCTCGGTGGCGTAGAGCAGATTGTAGTTGCTGGTGAAGTCGATCTGGCTGTCGTCGGCGACGTAGATCCCGTAGCCCTGCCGCGTCCAGACGATGTTGTTCCGGAGGTGGATGTTGTCCGAGGTCGTCGCGCGGACGCCGTCGGCCGTGGGCTCGTAGATGGTGTTGTTGACGATCTCGTAGGCCGCCGGCCCGGGGCTCGTCAGGCGGATGGCGGCGATGTTGCTCTCGTAGATGAGGTTGTTGGCGATGGTGAACGTGACGCCGGAATAGTAGTAGACGGAGCTGTAGATGCCATAGTCGTTCGAGTAGATCGTGTTGCCGCTGATGGTCACCGAGGACTGCGTCGCTTGGACGCCGACCCCGAAGTTCCCGTAGATCCGGTTCCCGGTGACCGAGCCCGCCGCGAAGACGACGCCCGCCGCGTTGGCGTAGATGTCGGAGTTCTGGACCTGGACCGTCCCGCCGGCCGAGATGCCGGTGCCGAGGTTGTCGTGAACCAGGCTGTCCACGACGGACCCGCTGGTCATCGCGATCCCGGCGCCGAAGTTGTCGTACACGGTGGCGTTGGTGATCGCGAAGGTTCCGCCCAGCTCCATGCCGGCGGCGTTCTGGTACACCAGCAGGTTGTCGAGGGTGCCCGTGGGCGAGCCGTCGAGCCGGATGCCCGTCGCGCGGTTGTTGTAAAGGCCGGCGGTGTCGATGTTCAGCGTGGCCGGGTTGTTGCCGTAGAGGCCGTACCGGTTGTTGTAGCTGACGAGGTTCTCGATGATCCCGCCGGCCCCGCCCTGGATGTGGAGGCCATCGGCGTTGCCGGGGTGGTTGTAGGTGGTGAGATCCTTCAGCAGGTCGAAGTCGCTCCCGCCCTCGATCAGGATGCCGTGGTTCGCGTTGTCGCGCGCGGTGAGCCCTTCGGTGATGAGGTCCGTCGAGCCACCTGTCGCGTGGAGCGCGTGCTTGCCGCCGGTGAGGGTTAGGAAGCGGATCTGCATCAGGTCCGCGTCGTCCAGATAGAGGAGGGTCTGGTTGGTGTTCCCGGGGATCGCCGTCACGAACTCGGCCGTCTTCAAGCGGTCCGTGGGCCCGCGGAAAAGGAAGCCGCGGTCGGTGCCGAGCCCCACGTCCGGCTTGGCCGTCATCACGGCCGTGTAGATCAACGGGTACGTGCCCGTGTCCACGTTCAGCGTGGCCCCGCCCGTCAGCTCGTAGACGCGCAGCAGGTTGACGGGGTTGGGCTTGGGCGCGGTGGCTAGCTTGCCCGTATGCCGGTTGGAGCCGAGGGCGGCCGGGGTGTACTCGTCGTCCGCGTTGCTCGCGTCGTCCACCCAGTACGTGAAACCGTCCTCGGGCACCGTGAAGGGCTCGGCGCCGCGGTCGAGGACGCTGTCGTCGCCGACGAAGGACACCTGGATGCGCAGGCCGTAGGTGCCGAAGTCGATGCCGTCCAACGAGGGGATCCAGGAGAAATCGCCGTCGTCCGGGGTGCTGGGCGTGATGGTGAGCAGGAGGGCCGGCCCCTCGAGGGTGTCCTGGTACAGGTCGATGCGCACCGGGACCTCATCAACGTTGTTGTACGACTCCCACCGGATCGAGCGCGGCTTGTCGCGCTCCCAGTCCGTGTAGAGGTCGGGGGACCGGACCGCGATGTGGGCCCGGCCGCTCTCGGTCGTCTCGGCGTCGGTATTCCCGTGGGCGCCCTGGTTCGGGGCAAGCGTCTCGGGGAACACATAGACGAAGGCGCCGTCGAGGTAGCTGTCGTTGTTCGTGCCCGCCTCTCGATCGGCCGCAAAGCGGTAGCGCAGGAACCGCGTCCCGAGCGGGATCTGGCGCCGGCCGCCGAGGAGCTCCCAGCGGTCCACGGTGTTCTGCGCGAGGGCCAGCGGCACCGTGGTCCCGATCTGGGTCTGGGTCTCGTCCAGGAAGGTCAGCGTGATCTGGCCGCGGTCGCGCGGCGTCTCGTTGAAGGACCGGATGCGTCCGCCGAACACCACGACGAGGTCCTGGGCGTCCACCGTCGGCCCGTTGAATCCCGCCACGGCGAGCTCGATCGTCTGCTCCGCGAACCCGTCCGCGATGGCCCCGGCGAAGAAGTAGCTGCTGCCCTGGAACGGGCTCGGGCTCGAGCCCTGGGTCGTCCCGCCCAGGTTGACGCTCCACCCCGCGACGCCCGATTCGAAGCCGGGGTTCCCGAGCAGGTTCTGATAGAAGCCGGGCAGGCCGTGGTCGGTGAGCGGGTCGGCGGCGTCGATCGTGGGGCTGGAGAACCGCTGCCCCGACAGGAGTCCGAAGATCCGGTAATCGTCCTGGGCGCGGTTGACGAAGCGGGGCTCGGACCAGGAGGGATTGATGACGGTGGCGCCGATGGAGTGGAGATCGAACTGGGCGACGTCCGCCTGGAAGTCCAGGATGTCGGTGAAGTCCTTGGTCCAGTAGGCGACCCGTCCGGTGCCGCTGGCGTGCAGGTCGTTGTAGTCGCTCCAGAAGCCGGTCTGGCTGTCGTTCGCCACGTAGATGTCGTAGCCATTCTCCGCCCACAGGATGTTGCTCCGCACCTCCACGTTGGTGGAGCCGCCCTGGATCCGGACGTTGTCGCCCTGCGGGGCGTAGAAGGTGTTGCTGAGGATCCGGATGTCCGTCCTGCCGTTGACCAGGACGCCCTGCTGCGTGTTCCGGTAGATGAGGTTGTGGGTGATAACCTGGCCGCTCTGGGCGGCGATTCCTACCGTATTGCGCGCGATCCGGTTGAACTGGATCGGGCCGGTGAAGTTCACACCGGTCGCATTGGTCTCTATCAGGTTCGCATGCTCCAGATCATTCCCGCCCAGAACGCCCGAGCCGGTCACACCCGTCACGTTGGCATAGACGTGCTGGTTCTGCATCTGGCCGGAGAGCGACACACCCGTGGTGTTGCCGTAGATTTCGTTCCGCGCGGTCGTGCCCACGAACCCCAGGCCGTCCCCGCCACCGACGCTCGCGACGACGCCTGTCACGTTGTCGTGGATGCGGTTAGCGCCGAGGGCGGCCGCCGCCCGGTATGCAACACCGACGTTGGCCCCTCGGAAGTCGTTCCGCTCGATCAGACTCGAGAACGGCGCGGCGACATCCAGGGCGGTGGATACAGCGCTTACGTCGTTGTCCTCGATGTGCCCGCTGGCCGCCGCGAGGAGCGCGATTCCGGTGGCGCTACCAGTCAGCCGGTTGCCGCGGATCTCCAGGGCGCTGGCACCGCCTCCGGTTACGGCAATCCCGCGCGTGCCGCCGGTGATGGCGTTGTGCTCAACCACGGCGCCGGTCACGCCGCCGGTCAGGGTGACGCCGGTGCTGGCGGCGATGGAGCTGTGAACGACCTGGTGGCCGCTCCCGCCATTCAGGATCACGCCGGAGCCGCCAACGGCGCTGCCGTCCACCGAGACGTCGGCGCCGCCGTTGACGGTGACGCCGCCGGCGAGGTCGAGGTTCTGGAGAACCACGCCAGTGGCGTTGCCGATCACCACGGCGCCGCCGAGGATTGCCGGCTGGTTGGGCGAGCCGAGGATCAGGACGCCGGAGTCGGCGCTGCCGAGCGTGATGCCGCCCCCGTAGGCGCCAGCGTCCACCAGGATGACGTCGCCGGGCTCGAGGTCGTGCTGGTCGAGGATGGCCTGGATCGAGAGCGCCGGCGTGGCGGGGGTGGTCCCATCATTGCCGTCGGCACCCGGGGCGGTGGCGATGCCGTCGCCCAGCGTGTCAGGGTCGTTGACGTAGTAGATGGTCCCGACTTCGAAGACGTTGCCGCGGACGTAGACCTCCGGGCCTCCTGACGAGAGGTCCTGCCAGGCGGCGAACGGATGGCCGCCGCCGTCCACCGCGAGAGCCAGCGCCTGCGGCGCCGCCGCGGGGGCGATCCCGCGGTGGCTCGCGTCGCCGGGCAACTCCTCGATGAAGGCGGTGCCGCCCCAGCGCCGGGCGTAGAGCGCCGTGCTGTTGCCCGTAGAGTTGGCGATCCGGTTATCGAGCCAAACGAGATGGAGCGCCCCGCCCGCCGCCGCGAGCCTCGGCTGGCTGGCCTCCCCGCCCGTGCTCGACACACCGCCGCCCGTCGCGGCGCCGGCCCCCGCCTCGACCCAGGCGGCCCCCGTGAAGCGCCTGGCGTAGATCTCCCGGTCGCCGCCCGCCGTGGCCTCCTGCCAGGCCGCGAAGAGCGAGCCGCCCTGGTAGGCCAGCGACGGGGTCCGGCTCTCCCCGGCGGTCCCGCTGACGCCGCCCCCTGACGCGGAGCCGCTCAGCTCGTTCCACACCCCGCCGCTGTGCTCGCGGAGGTAGATCTCCCGATTCGCGCCGAGGGTCTGCGTCCAGGCCGCGGCCACCTTGGTCCCGTCGGTGGCCAGCGCCAGGTCGCTCACCGAGGTGGCGGAGCCCGAGACACCCGTCCCGCTCGCTCCCCCCACCCCCACGGCGTTCCAGGCCCCCGCGCTGAACTGCCTGGCGAAGACGTTGGCCGCGCCGCTGGAGGCGTCGAGCCACGCCACCACGGGCCCGCCGGCCGTATTGACGACGACGGCGTGATCGGCGGCCCCCGTCCCGCTGATGCCAGCGCTGTCGAGCGAGGTCCCGAGCGCCACCCACCCGCCAAGGCCGCCGTTGGCCGCGGGATCGTATCGCGCCACCCGGATGTCGCTGCCGACCCCCGTGAGCTCGGTCCAGGCGACGATGGGATTCCCGGAGCCGTCGAGTGTAATGCTAGGACGGCGGGAATCGCCGGCGGTGGAGCTGATCCCCCCGTCCTGAGCGCTCCGGGCGAGCTGTTCCCAGCCCGCGCCCGTGTGCCTTGCCACGTAGATCTCGAAGTTCCCGTTGCGGTTGTCGGCCCAGGCCACGTACTGTCCAGCGGCGCCGGCCGCTATGCTCGGCTCGACGGAGAGGCCGATGTCGCCCGAGAGGCCGCCGCCGGTAGCCGAACTGGCCAGCTCGGTCCAGCGCCCGCGGTAGTCCACGCCGGTCGGCAGCGACTCGGCCGCCGTCCTGATGCCCGTGGAGGGGACGAGCGGAGGGTCGGGGGTCGGCGCCGGCGCAACGAAGTCGCTCGGCGCCACCGACTCGCCGGTGCCGAAGTCCACCAGGTTGCTGGTCCCCCCGCCGGCTTCGGCAACACTGAGCCCCGCGACGGCCTGGATGAGATCGTCCTCACCTTCCCCGTAGACAAAGTCATTCCCACCGTTGCCGAAGAGCTGGTCGCGGCCCGACCCGACCTCGCTCGCGTTGGTGCCGAAGTCGCCGTAGAGGTAATCCACGGCCAGATCGTCGCCCGCGGCGCTCGCGCTGTGGCCGTAGAGGAGGTCGTGATCAGCGCCCCCGAGCAGCATGTCGCCGCCGGCGTCCCCGGACAGCGTGTCGTCCCCCAGGCCGCCCTCTATGGTGTCCGCATCGGGCCCGCCCGCGAGGAGGTCGTTGCCGGCGTTGCCCAGGAGCCGGTCGTGCCCGGTTCCGCCAGCCATGATGTCAGCCCCGTCGTCAGAGCCGCGGAGGAGGTCGTCGCCCGCGCTGCCTTCAAGCGTGTCCCCCGCGCCGCCGCCGCCCAGCACCTCATCGTTGCCCGCCCCGCCGACGGCCGAGTCGGTCCCGAGCCCCCCGTCGAGCCAGTCGTCGCCGCTCCCGCCCAGGAGCGTGTCGTTGCCCTCGCCGCCGAGGAGCCGGGCGTCACCCGAGAAGGCGGAGGCATTCAGGACGTTGGCGCCGATCCCGCCGGTCAGCGTGGCCCGCTCGATCCCGCCCAGGCTGAACGTCCCGCCCGTCGAGCGGGTGAGGGTCGGGTCGGTGAGGACGAAGTCGGCGTCGTTGGCGGAGACAACCCGGTCGATCCCCGCCCCGCCGCTGAGCGTCGCCGGCCCGGTCCAGCGCGTGACGTCAAACGCGTTGTCGCCAGCACCGCCCGTCAGAGCCGCCTCCTCGATGGACGTGAGACCCACGCTCCCGCCATTCGACCGCCGGAGATTCCAGTCGGAAAGCGTGAAGTCCGCGTTGTCCGTGGACACGACGCGGTCGGTCCCGCCCGCGCCGTCGATCAGCGCCACGCCCGTGAAGCCGCTCACGTCGAAGACGTCGTCGCCGGGACCGCCGGTCAGCGAGACCAGCTCGATGGCGTTATAGAAGTCTACGCTCCCACCCGTGACGCTGGTGTTGGTCAGGGTCTGGTCGGCGTCGAAGGCCTGGATGAGTAGGTCAAAGCCGGCCCCGCCGAATACCAGGTCGTTCTCGCCGCCCGCGTCGATGTAGTCATCGCCCTTGTCCCCGTGGATGAGATCGTTGCCCTCCTCGCCGAAGATGAAGTCGTTCTGGTCGCCCCCCTGGATATCGTCGCCGTCGGTGCCGCCATGGATGATGTCGATGTCGTCACCGCCACGGATCACGTCGGCCCCCGCATCGCCGAAGAGGAAGTCCTGGCTGTCGCCGCCGTGCAGGGTATCCGCGCCCGCGCCGCCGCGGAGCGTGTTCTTGTCGGCGTCCCCGGCGAGCGAGTCGGCGCCGAGGCCGCCCTCGAGGCTGTCGTCCCCCGCGCCCCCGAAGAGCGTGTCGTTGCCCGCGTCGCCCAAGAGGCTGTCGTTGCCCGCGTCGCCGAAGAGGCTGTCGTTGTCGAAGCCACCGGTGAGGTTGTCGTTCCCTTCGCCGCCTCGCAGCGTGTCGTTGCTGGCAGGACGGAGCGGGAAGTCGAAGCCGGCATCGCCGATCAGCGTGTCGTCGCCGGCGTCCCCCGACAGCTCGTCCGATCCCAGGTCGCCCTCGAGGAGGTCGTTCCCCTCGCCGCCGTAGAGGGTGTCGTTGCCGGTGCCACCCCGCAGCGTGTCGTTGCCCGCCCCGCCCTGGATGTAGTCGTTCCCGGCGCCGCCCTCGAGCAGGTCGTCGGCGTCACCCAGGAGCCTATCGTCACCGTCCTCCCCGAAGAACTGGACGGCGCCCGTGCCGGCCGCGATCAGCTTATCGTTCCCCAGGCCTCCGTGAACCGTCGCCGGCCCGTCGCCCGTCGCGATGACGTCGTCGCCCTCGCCGCCGATGATTTCGACCGGCACCGAGACGCCCTTCCGGATAGAGATCGTGTCCTTCCCGGTGCCGCCGTCGATGACGATCTTGCTGACCTGGGAGGAAGCGTAATTCTCAGAGTCGCCGAAGGCGGAGACGACAATGCGGTCGTCGGTTGTGTCGGGGGTGTCTTTGTCGTCGAGGCTGACCGTGAACGTCTCGTCGGAGACGTTCGTGTAGGAGCCCCGTTGGGCCGTCCTTGGCCCCATGTTGAGTCGCAGGGTCTTATCCGCCTCCAGGGTCGTCAGGATGGGGTTGGCCGGCGGATCGGGGCAGCTGAAGCTGAAGTCGAGGAGCGGTGGGCTCTCGATCTCGAGCCGCTCGTGGAACAGGGTGATGAAGCCGAAAAAGGTGTCGATCCCGAGCCGGAGCTCGATGAAGGCGAAGGCCGTCAGCGCCCCCATGACATCGAAGATGCAGGTCGGGTCCGCCTGGAGGATCTGCAGAATCTCCGAGATCCGGAGCTTCCCGTCGGGGCCTGCCGGCCCGGGGGGATCCAGGTCGTGGAGGTTGAAGTCCACCGTCGCCCGGATTCCACCACCCACCTCGACGGAGGCCACGACGACCGTTAGAACGCCGCTCGCCTCGATCTCTCCGAAGAGTGTCACCTCCGGAACGTCGGCCCCGGTCCCGTCCGCGTTGGCCCGGTCGCTCACGTAGAAGCCGTCGAAGATGTCCAGGATGTCGCGCTCGTCCGCGGGACGGCTGAAGTATCGCTGGAGGCCCGTGCTGTCGTAGCCGAAGGCGAAGTCGGCGATGACCCCCATCCTGCCGGTGAGCTCGATGAACAGCGGCGGGGAGAAGGGCGGGACGGGGAAGCGCTGGCTGTACGAGAACTCGGCCCTCAGGGCAGGCGCGTCGTAGGTGAAGAAGACGACGGGCTTGCCCAGAAACAGGTTGAAGGCGGTGGCGGGGTTGTCCAGGAGGGGAAACCTGAGCCCGCCCGCCGGCGCCGACCGCGTCGCGTTGATCAGGTCCCTGGACCGCGAGGCCCCGGCCACCCCGCCCGCCACGAGGGCATCGAGCTGGGCCATCAGGTCGAATCCGGGGGGAGCGCTCGGCGTGATGCCCGTCAGGTTGCTGAGCGTTCTGATGTCCGTGCCGGCGAGACTGAAGCTGCCGAAGTTGATGGAGAGGTTCGAATTGTTCTCGAGGTCCGAGGGGGAGAAGGCTTGGATGATGTCGGCGATCTGGTCGATGGCCTCGATGGCATCCACGAGGCCCGGGTCCACGTAGCCGAACGCGGCGGCGAGGTCCAGGAGCGTGAACGGTTCGCCGGCGAAGTCGGAGATCACGGGGAGCGGTGCCGTCAGAATCTCGAGGATCGGATCGATGGGCGCGATGATCTGCTGGATCTTCTCGATGACGGGCCCCAGGAACCGGCCGACGAACGTGCCCAGGTTCAGGCGGACATTGTTGAACGCGATCTGCGGGGCGTCCCCCACCATGACACCGCCGCCTGTGCTCGCATTGAGGAAGTTCCAATCGAGCGCGAAGTCGGCGCTCACGGACGGGAAGTTGCCGAATTCGCCCGTCAGCGGATCCACGAACCCCACCTCAACGTCGAGGTTCACATCGGCGGTGGCCGTCAGCCGGGCGCTGACGAACTGGCCAGGACTCAGGTCGATGTCGCCATCCGTCAGCTCCCGGTAGGTGAGCCGGTTGTTCCCGCCGATGGGGTCGCGGATGTCGACCCCGAACTGGCCGGAGAAGAGCGTCGGGTCGCCGTCGTCCGAATCCCGGACCTGGAGCGCCAGGAACGCGAGCTGTCCCTGGGCGACCAGGCCAGGGATGCTGACCGCCAGGTTGATCAGCAGTTCGTTCGCCGCGGCGGTATCGAAGTAGAAGCCGTCGGTCTTGCTGACGCCGAAGCCGAAGTTAAAATCGAACCCCAGCTCGACCCGGACGGTGGCGCGATCGAGGACGTTGTCCTGGTCGAGGTCCTCGCCGGGGTCCAGCACGCCGTTGTTGTTCGCGTCCTCGCCGAGCCTGAGACCCAGGGCGGGCAGGCCGATGTCGAAGCCGACCGGAATGCTGATCTCGAACAAATCCTGATGGAGCTGGAAGTTCCACTGCTTCCGGTCCGGCTCGTCGATGACAGCGACGTCGTCCAGGTCCACGTCAGTGCCGGCATCGGGTCCGTCCGCGAGCCAGTCGAGGCCCCCCGGACCGAGGGCGTCGAAGAGCGCCTGGCGGACGAGCGCCGCGCTGTTCTGGCCCGCAAGCCGCGTCCGGAGCTCGTTGCGGATGTCGCCGATGAATGTGGCGGTATTCTTCAGATCGTCGCCGATCAGCGGCAGCGTGTCCCCGAGGACCTTGCTGTCGAGGGCCGTCTCGAGAAGCCCCAGGAACGTATCGATGAACGTGACGATCGTGGTGAAATCCAGGCTGATGCCGTTGAACAGCGAGGCGAAATCGGGCCACTCGACGAGGGTGAAGGTGCCGGGGATGTTCGCGAGATCGGTGATCTCGATGTTCAGGACGTTCTCCGGCACGGGGTCGGGGTCGCCGGGGGAATCGGCAGTGGAGCCGACGGGCGACCCCCCGAAGTAGAAGGGCAAGTAGAGGTCCGCCTGGCCCGTCAGGCCCACGTCCACGATGCCCGTGCCCAGCTCGCTCAGCAGGTACCGGCCGTCGGCGGCATCATCCAGGACGTTGATCTCGAACCTCGCCATGTCCGGGAAGTCGGGGGTCGCCGGGTTCGTCGTGGGGTCGCCGTCGCTGTCCAGGGTGAAGGTCCCGTTCTGGATGGAAAGGGTCAGGAGACCCGCGGTTACGTTGAAGGTAAGCCCCGAGCCCCGGACATAGGCCCCGAACCTCAGTCCGGACGTGTCGAAGAGGAAGGGCACCGGGCTCAGAGGATCGGTCAGGTCGATCCCCACATCCACGTTCAGCTCGGCCTTCGCGCGGACCGCCAGCGTTCCCGATCCGCCCGCGCTGATCAGGTTCGTGATGCCCTGGAGCTCGGGGACGCCGCTGACCAGCGAGGCCAGGTCCAGGTTGAACGGGATGGACTGGGCGTATGTCCCCGTGAGGCTGAGATCCATCCTGAGGACATCGCCGGACACGGTCAGCTCGACCACGGACCCGTCGCCCGGGGTCGGAGTGAGGCCGAACGCGTTTTCCAGCGCGGTCTCGATAACCTCCTCGACCCCCTGGAGGGTTTGCGTGGGGTTCCGCTCGAACTGCTCGGCCGCCGTAGCGAACCGGTCGGCGTAGTCCAGGAGGTCGGTGATGCTGAGATCGATCAGCGGGAGCTTGTCGTCCAGGAACCCGAAGCCGGAGAGCGTGCGGAGGTAGTCGGCGACAGCCCGGATGGCGTGGACGATGTCCGCGAACGTGAGGTCAGTGAAGTCCAGGGCCGGGTCGAGGTCGGTGAATCGGACCTGGAGCGTGCTCGGGTCGGACAGGTCCGTCCACTCGATGGTGATGCGGGGACTCCCGGAGGGCGGCGGGAGGATGCCGGGGTCGATGGTGATGGGGAGGTCGATCCTCGCCGAGCCGTCGAAATCCAGCACACTCCCGAGCGTCCGCGTGACGTCGATGGTCGCGGTGTAGATGTCGAAGGGATGAGTGGCTCCGCTGTCGGCGGGGGTCGTCGAGTTGTCGGCCCAGACGGCCTGGAGACGGCCCCCGTGGAACGCCAGGGCCGTGTAGTCGCCGAAGTCGTTATCGCCGAGGGTGGCCGACTCCGCGTCGTTCTGGTACGAGGTGCCCGTGCTGACCTGGACAGCCGGGAAGAAGGTCACGCCGCCGTCGGTGCTGATCGTGGCGAAGTACTGGGCCTGGTCGTTGGCAGTGCCGGTCGTGTCCACGTCCCCGGTCGAGCTGTCGGCCCGGTCGTTCCGCGCGTCATACCAAGACACACCGACGTCCCCGGTGGTCTGGTCCACGGCGATACGCGGCAGGAACTGGCTGTTCGTCGAGACATCGTTGACCCGGACGGGCGCGCTCCAAATCGTCCCGTTGTTGTCGGAGAACCGGACGAAGACGTCCGTATCGTTGCTCTCGGCGGGCGATTCGTCGGTGTACACGAGGTAGGCCCGCCCGTGGTGGAGCCCGCCGCTCCGGTCGTAAGCCAGCCCGGCCTCGGCGTCCACGCCGCGATCGGGCTGGGGCGTGATGAGGTCGAAGCCGCCGACGTTGGTCGTCGTCACCGTGACGCGCGCGTTGAACCCGGCCGGCCCGAAGCCGTCGAGGTCGAGGTTGGTGTAGATGGTGGACGGCCCCTCGCCCGACGAGGGGATCTGGTAGGTCACCAGCACCTGCCCGTTCGGCCCAATCGCGATGTCGCCGAAATTCCCCCCCGCCGAGCCGGGGACGGCCTGTGGCGTGCCGAAGGCGCCGACGGTGCCGAGCCCGGTTACGCGCGCGCCGACGGCTTTGATCCCAGTCCCGTCGCGGTACGTGAGCCACACGCCGCCGGGACCCGTCGTGATCGTGGGCTGGTCGGCGTTCGCGTCGTTGAAGGTGGCCAGGAGCTTGAAGCTGGCCCCGCTGTCCGTGCTCACCGCCACCCGGACGCCCCGCGGGGCGTCCGTCTGGAGGAAGGCCAGGAACAGGTTCCCGTAGGAGTCGTAGGCCGCGCTGGGATCCCCCGCGGCAGCCCCGAGGGCGTCGTTATCCCCGATAATCTCTCCGGCCGTCGCCTCGGCGGGATGCGTGATCGTCCACGCCCCGCGACCCAGCGTCCCGGCGACGAGGATGTCGTCCGTGGCATCGTACCGGAGATCGGCCACGATCGTATTGGGGAAGCTGGTCCCGAATTCGCTCCAGATCTGCGGGGCGGCCAGATTGATCCGCGTGCTGAAGACGCCCCCGCTCCCCCCCACCAGGAGGACATCGCCGGCGGCGGACGGGAGCAGCTCGATGGTCCGGAGATCGAAGTTCTGCGCGTTGTACGCCAGCGTTTGGAGGTTGGTGGTGAGACGCGTCCAGTTTGCCCCCGCATTCGCCGTCGCGAATACGTCGTTGTTGTCGAGGACGTACGCCGTCCGCCAGTCGTCGGGATCCAGGACGATGTCCCTGATGGCCCCACCGCCGGCGGCGGTATAGGTCGTGGGGGCGAAGGCGCCCCCGGCGGCCGTCCTGAGGCGCAGCGTCGTCCCGGCCCCGATCCACGCGACGTCGGGGTTGGCAACGCCGCCAGACCGGCCGCCGTAGGCCATCGCGCTGATCGTCCCGAAGGACGTCGTCGCGAACACCTCATCGGCCTCGTCCGTGGTCCCGTCGGCGTCGGTATCGAGGCCATCAGTGGCCCTGAGGTTGCCGCCGCTGTTCTTCGACTCGAACAGGAAGTTCGTGCCGATGAGCATCCACGCGGGGTTGATGGCGTTGAGGACGTACGGCTGATAGAACTGGATCGAATTGTCGAACAGACGAAGGGTCTGTCCCCCCGCGCCGTCGACGATCGTCGGGACCTGGACCCACTCCCCGAAGTCATTGAAGTCCGCGAACCCGTTGCCGTCGTTGTCGATCCCGTCGACCGTGAGGCTGAAGAAGTTGCCGTTGGCGCCGCCGAGCCTCTGGCTGCTGAAGTAGTAGATCGGAGCCGCGCCGGAGACGTCTATCTGCACGATCCCGCCATCGCCCTGAAGCAGCTCCTGCCACGTGAAGCTCCCTGCGACGGTCTGGGCAGGAAGGCCCACATCCTGGGCGCCGCCGAAGATCGCGTTGTTGACGCTGTCGTAGGCGACCGAGAAGATCTCCGTGGGACGGATGTTTCCGTTGACCGAGACCCACGTCCGGCCGGCGGCGTTGGGGTTGACCAGGCGGTACAGCCCGCCGTCGTCGCCTTCCAGGATGTTGCCGTTCGCGTCGAAGACCATGTCGCGCGAGTCGGCATGGGGCGCGGTGTTGTTCGCCCCCGCCCGCGCGATGGAATCCCAGGTGTTCGTCGTGGCGTTCCCCCGGAACAGGATCCCGACGAAGGGATTGTTCGGCTGGGCGGCGCCTCCGATGAAGACGATGTCCGGGGCGGAACGGTCGGCCAGGATGGACAAGTGGATGTTCCCCTGTCCTCCGAGCGCGGGCACGCCACCAATCGGGGACCATGCGGCACCCTGGTTGGGGGACCGGAAGATGGCCGACAGTTGCGCGCCTGAGATCAGCGCGGCATAGACCGCGTTGGTCCCCCCTGCGGTGTTGTTGTGGACCGCGAGCTCGATTCGTGTGGCTGCGGCAATGGTGGCGGCAGGAATTCCCGTGTTGACGGCTGTCCAGGTCTGGCCGCCATTCGTGCTCCGGAAGACGCCCCGCCGTGGAAGGGCGGCGTAGAAGCGCTGGCTGTTGCCGGGGTCCGCGACCAGGTGGCTGGCAGCGCCCGGCGGCAGCCCCGTGCCGAGACCATCCGCCAGGTTGGCGTCGTTCGACAGGTTCGTCCACGTATTGCCGCCGTCCGCGCTCCGGAAGACTCCACCGCTGCTCGCGACGAGAATGACCTGGCCCGTCCCCGTGTTGATGGAGGTGGGCACAACGCTCCGGATGTCGAGACCATTGAAGCTGGCCTGCCCGAGCTGGGTCCAGGTCTGGCCGCCGTCGGTCGTCTTCAGGAGACCGGTCTGCGGGCCGCCGTCGAGGGAGTAGCTGCTGAAGCGTCCGATCCCCGCGAACAGCGTGTTGTTGGTCGCGTCGAGCGGGCTAAACGCGATCGCCCCAATCGAGAGGGACGGCAGACGATCGGTCAGCGGCGTCCAGGTCGGGCTGGGATTGGTGGCGTTGGTGGTTTTCCAGATGCCGCCGTTGGCGGTTCCCGCGTACACGATGTCCGGGTTGGTGGGATGGGCGGCGATGGCCTCGACGGCCCCCGCCACGGGGTTGTTCTGAGCCGTCAACCCTTGCACCTGTCCGCCCGTGATCGGACCCGGCCCCTGCTCGGTCCAGTCCATCACCCGGCGGGCCGCAAAGATCCCGTCGGCGGGTGGATCAGTGTTGGAGGCGATGAAAAGCCGGGTGAGGTTTTGCAGGTCGAGGGCGACAGTGGGCTCGACTTGGTTCCCCGCCAACTGGCTGACGTTGACGTTGGGCCCCACGGTCTGCGTCACCGTCGGTGGACCCGCCACGAGTGACAGCGGGTCCGAGATGAGGTTGCTAAAAAGCTGGGGGAGCGTGACGCGCCCTCCCGCTTGGCCCGTGAGCGGGTTCCTCAGATGGATGGCGAGGCTCCCCGTGATCGCCCCGAAGCCGTTGGTGATGCCGACCCCCAGGAAGCCCAGGCGCGCGGCCGCGTCGATGTCGTTGGCCGAGAGCGTGACCGTCCCGGCCAGCATGCCGTCCTCGATGAACGCATGCTTGAACCACGAGTCGTTGTCGGTGAGGTCCAGGGGCGTGGTGTCCGGCGCAAGCGGCGAGAGGTTGATTCCGAAGGTGAGCCCGCCCGAAACGGTCGCGTCCAGGCTCAGCGTGCTGGTGGTGGTGATCCCGCCCAGGGCGCCGAAGTCGAGGCCGAAGTCGATGGGCAGCGACAGGGAGGCCAGCGGCTTCGTGAAGCCCACGCGGAACGTCAGCTCGTGTGTGGCCGGGTCGTAGCTCGGCCTGATCGCGGACTGGTCCGACCCCAGGGAGGAGGCGAGCTTCTCCGCCAGCTTCTGAATGGTCTCGAAGTTCGGCTGCTTCGGGCTCCCGGCCGGGGCGCCCGCCGGCGCGTCCTCGAGCCGGTCGGTGATCCGGTCCGCGAAGGCCAGGCCCAAGTCCAGCGCGTCGCCGAGCGTCTTGTCCTGCGTGAAGGGGATCTTGGTATCGAAGATGGAGGAATCGCGGAAGGTATTGAGCCACGTGCCGAGCTGCTTGACCGCGTTCAGCACGTCCGCCGGCGTGATGTTGTCGAAGTCAACCAGACCGTCGAAGTTGCTCAGGTTGATGTCGGGCGCATCGCCACCGAACACGTTGCCCGTGCTCGCCCTGATCGTGGGCCCGGGGGGTGGGAACTCCAGGTTCACCGGGTGGGACACATTGATCGTCCTGGCCGTGCTGAAGCCGCCGAGCGTCACCTCGACCGGCAGCGTCGCGTCGAGGGAGCCGGAGCCCGTCAGGCTGGCCAGGGATCCGATTGACGCGCCCTGAAGCTCCGCCAGCGTGATCCGGCCATCGGCATCGGGATCGGTGAGGGCGACGGCGAGGTCGGCGTCGAGGTCAATCCGACCGCCCTGGACCTGCACGCCCAGGAACCCCAAGTTCACTTCGAAGCTCAGATCTGAAGCGTGAACATCGCCCCGGGCGACGAAGTCGCTCACCTGGACGAAGAACGAATCGGCAGCGGGCAGCGTCAGGTCGAACGTGGTCGGGTCGAGGTCGCGCAGGCCGAAGGAGAACTCGAGGTGAAGACTCGTGGTCAGGTCCACCGTGGCAGACAGCGACGCGTCCACGTCGAGCCCGAGGGTCTGGGCATTTCCCCCCAGGTTGATGGGAACAGCAGTGATCGTGCGAGTCGCATCGAAGACCAGGTTGAATTTGAACTGATTGGCGCCGGTGAGCCCGCCCGCGACGGTGGCGTCGTCCACCGTCACCGTGAGGTTCCCGGCCGTGGCGTCCAGGTTTTTGAGGGCCACGACCAGCTCGTCGGTGGTGGGCGTGGCATCGCCCGTGAAATACGCCTTGACGCGGTCGTGAAGCTGCGTCAACAGGGTGTTTCCGATATCGAGGGCCTCGCCGAGGCTCCAGTGCTCGATCGGGGCTCCGGGTGTCTCGGGTTTCTGGACGATCGGCAGTTCCTGGGCGAGCTTGTCGAAGGCATCCAGCGTGTCGGCCCAGTCGGCGAACCCCTTCAAACCCGAAAGAATCGCGTCTTTCTGCGCGGTCGAGATAGGAGGATCGACAAACTCGCCCAACGTCGCGGTGGTCGCGCCTCCGGTGTCAGTCGCGGCTATCGGGACTGTCGACTCGCTGGGGCCCGTGGGGTCCACCACCACGCTCGGTTCCTGGATCAGGGGATTCGGGTCAAGCTGCGGGGTCAAGAGGATGGTCGGGTCGCTCGAAAGCAGAAGACGAGATTCGAGGGGCTCGAAGAGGAGCGTCCGCCGTCTGGGGAGGAGTCTGTGTCGTTTCGGCCGGACTCTGCGTCCCGGAGGCTGGCTTGGCCCTGCGCGGTGTGCTTGTTTAGCGTAGAAGAGTTCGGCCAGAGTCATGGCCGTCCTCCGCTGATAACTGCTGATTGCGGAATGCGAATTGTGGAATCCAAAAGTGAAGAATGCATGTCGGAACCTGGGTCAAGAAAAATGCCGGGAACCAAGCGGAATCTCCGCGTACCTGGCTGTTTCGATGCCCAATTCCGTTTCAAAATGAAGGACCCTCCGGGCAAGTCGCTGTTCCCGAAGGGCCCCGTGGTTTGTGCCTTCCGACACGGCTTCTAACTGTAATCTTTTCCGTCGCCCCGGTGGCATGGGCGTACTCCACACCGCTCGGCCGGGCCCTTATTACTCTTCATTACTTTCCACTGTCAAGCCGATTCTGCACGGAAATCACGAGAAAATTCGCGCATGGCTCTGCAACAGATCCGACCATATCTCTGCGTGCGGAGAGGAGGATTCGCGGAGGCTTCAAGCGGCGGATACTGCCACGTCAGGCGGTAGATCAATCCCAGATATTTCACCGCAAATCCCGCCAGAGGCGGGACAAAGACCGCAAAGGGCCACCGTATTTCAGAGAATCCGGAAGACTCGACTGTTCAGAACTTTCCATCTCCACTCTCGTATTCTCACTTGTGAGGGCCGGACATACCGGGGGTTTCTCGGGTACCCAGCGCTGGCGCTGGGTGCACCAACGGCGAAGCCGTTGGTACCGGCGTCCTTTGCGGTTCAAATGCAATGGCTGGAATTATCCGGCTTACCGCGGGAAGCGGACCTTGCACCGGAGGCCGGCGGGCAGGCGGTAGTCGGAATTCGGCAGTTCCAGGCGGACGCCGAAGGTGCCGCTGGCCGCGTCGATCACGGGGTCCACCACTTTCACGCGAGCGATGT
>Ga0326597_10002411_pt1 | contig 27910 bp, 19 predicted proteins | sample RVTome_12_FD_203789 | JGI IMG/M metagenome (GOLD analysis project Ga0326597, IMG submission 203789) | Soil microbial communities from uranium-contaminated site in the Upper Colorado River Basin, Wyoming, United States - RVT100D185 | ecosystem: Environmental > Terrestrial > Soil > Contaminated >... | reverse complement strand
CCGGATCTGAGCGCCTCGATGTCCTCCGCACCCTCCTCGAACTGGTCGAGCCCGGCGTGGAGGTTCTTCAGGTCGCTCGTCCAGGCGGCCTGCTCCGGCTCGCTCAATGCCGACGGATCGACCTGGTCCAGCGCCTCGCGCATGCGCTGTCCGGCCTGCGCGGCTCCGTCCCGGTCATCGGCCGAAAGCCGGGCGGAGATGTCGAGGTACCTCTCGATGGCTTCGGCCAACTGCGCTCGGAACGCCTCGGGCAGCGGTTTCTCCGGTACGGCCGCCGAGACGACTTCCTCGCCGCATCGCAACATCGCCTGGCCAAAGTAGGGATTGGCCACCTCATTGCCGCGCTGATACCAACTGGCTCCTTCGTTGTCGAACGCCATGGGGCAGAAGAACTCGTGGATCTCGGCGCTCGGGACCGGCCGGTAGCGCGCGAGAATCTTGGAGAGCGCCCGCGACAGCAGCCGGTACCCGTTCCGCTGGGCCTCGAGATCCTGATGCGCGTCCTGCATCGCAGTCACCCCCGCGTTCAACTCCTGCACGTCCTCCATCCACCTCAAATGAGCCGTGCCCTCGAGCAGAGACATGTCGACGCGCTCGACAGCCTCCGACAATCGGGCCGTGGCTGGTTCCACCGAGGCGGCATCGTCCTGTGCAAGCAGCTCCGAGAGATCCAGGTATCTCTCAATGACGGTTCGCAGTTGATCGAGGAACGGCTCCGGCAGATCATCGAGCGCTTCGATCGGCTCGGCCTCCTCGAGGTGCGCCGCCGGTCGATCCTCGGCCACTGACATCATCGACGGCTTGGCCCGAATCTGAAGTTCGCTATCGATCTTGAAGCTGCCCTTGACGACCACTCGTTCGCCGGCCCTCAGTCCCTCCTGGACGACGTAGTAGTCACCGGCCCGGGCGCCCAGCGTCACCTCCCGCCCTTCGTAGACCGGCTGATCACCGCTCTTGGTCATCACGTAGACCACTGCGCGGGTGCCGGTCAAGAGCGGCGCCGTCGCGGGGATCACCAGCGGCGGGATGGATTTCTCGTCATTGCTCACGTAGCCGAGCGATTCCGCCGTCACCAGCGGCATCGAGCACACGTCGCAGAGCCCCGCCTGTTCGCTGATCACATCGGGGTGCATCGGGCAGATCCATTTGTCCCGCAGAAAGCTGTTCTGCACCAGGCCGCCTTCCGCCAGCTCGACCAGGACCTTGCCGCGGGCGAACATCCCGGGTTTCAGCAGCCCGTCATCGTTTTCGACGTTCGCGCGGACCTTCACGGAGCGGGTGCGCTCATTCAGCACGGGGTCGATGAAGGCAATCCGTCCGGAAAAGACCTTGTTCGGATAGGCTTCGGTGCTGAACTCGACGATCTGGCCGAGCCGCAGCCACTGGAGGTCGGACTCATAGGCGTCGAACTTGATCCACAGCCTGCTCAGGTCGGCAATCGTATAGATGCGGGTTCCTTCCTCGACCCACATGCCCTCCAGACCGTTCTTATGCACCACGATGCCGCTGTCGGGAGCATAGATCGTCAGCGTGTCGAGGCCCTCGCCGCGCTCTTCGATCTCGGCAATCTGCTCCGCCGTCAGGCCCAGCCGGATGAGCCGCTCGCGCGAAGCGATGATATCGCGAGAACCGAAGCGGTCGTCGGGACGTTCGCGACGCGCGCGAATGACCTGGAGCAGATCCTCCTGAGCGGTGAGCAGTTCCGGGCTGTAGAGGTCGACCATGTGATCGCCTTTCCTGACCGGTACTCCGGTGAAGTCGACGTACAACCGCTCGAGCCGGCCGGGAACCCAGGCGGTGAGCGAGGTCACCCGACTCTCGTCGAACTCGACCTTGCCGACCATCCGCACGTCCAGGTAGACCGCCAGGCGCTGCACGGGAGCCGTCTCGATCTCCGCCAAGGCCGCGCTCGCCGCTGACATCCGCAGGTCCCGCGGGCCGAGGTCGTCGCCCAAGGACGCGGTCTCCAGGATCAAGTCCATGCCGCAGATCGGACAGGGGCCCGGCTCCGGCAGGCGGACCTGCGGGTGCATGGAACAAGTCCAGACCTCCGGCTGGGCCTCGGCCTCGCTCGTCTGCCCGGCCGGCTGCGCGCCGCTCTCGGGCGCGGATCCGGCGAAACGCCGGCCGACCCAGAAGGCCGCCAGCCCCACCGCGATCAGCAGCAGGTAGGTCTTGATGTTCTTCATGGTTCGATCTGTTCGTCTGCGGTCATGTCCTGGACTTCGGGGATGTCTTCCGCCCCGGCCGGGCGCGCCGGCGGCAGTCGAAGCTGCCCGGCTGTCAAATAGTCGACCTCCGCCAGGGAGACCTCCCGATCGCGGAGACTCTTCAGCTTCATGATCCGCAGATCGAGGACGGCGATCTCGGCCGCCACCAACTGGTCGATGTCGACCTGGTTGGAGCTGTAGGCCGGCTCCACCAGCCGAAGCCGTTCCTCGGCCTGCGGGATCAGCAGATCGACGTACAGGCGGTGCTTCTGCTCGGCCTCCCGGGCCTGTGCGACGGCGCGCAGGATGCCCTCCTCGGCACCTCGGATCAGCTTTCGCCTGGAAGCCCGCTCGGCGTCCAACAGGTCCTTGGCCTGATCGACCCGGGCCGCGTTCTTGTTCCACCAGATCGGAAGGTTCAGGCCGAACCCCAGGATCTGCGGGTCCTTCCCGCTGTCCGAGACGGTGGCGGAGCCCATGGCGCCCGAGGGAGTCGCCGCGCGGCCGGTGCTGATGTAGTCGTACCCGAGCGTCAGATCGGGAAAATAACCGAGCTCGGCCAGGAGCACGGCCGCCTCCTGGCGCAGGATCCGGTGCGCGCGGACACGCACCGGCCCGAACTCACGAGCCAGGGGCAACAACTCGCCGGCGGACAGCTCCGGCATGGCGGGCTCCTCGGCGTCCGGGGAGTCCGGGAACGCGGGAGTGCATGGCGCGGTGGCTTCCCGGTCGAGTAGAGCGTTCATCCGGCCGAATCCTTCCCGCTTGCGCTCGAGCAGGTTCGCGAGCTCGGTGCCGAGGCGATCGATCTCCATGCGGATCCGCAGGAGATCGGCTCGCGTCGCTCGGCCGGTCTGGTACCGGGACTCGATCGAGGTCGCCACCGTATCGAGCAGATCGATTTGCCGGGCGGTGGCCTCCTCGACCCCCTCGAGGTAATACAGATCCCAGTACGCCCGGGCCATGTCACGGGCGATCTCGAGGCGCTCTTCCACCAGGCTCTCGCGCAGCTCATGCCCTTCATGCAGGGCGACCTCGGCCCGCAGATCCCGTTTCCCATAGAAAGGAAACGTCTGTGAGACTCCCGCTTTCCAGTTCTGCGGGCCGACGCGCGTCTCGACACTGTCGATGAAGTAGCCGAATCGAACCTGCGGATCATCCAGTGCTCCGGCCAGGATGATTCGCTGCAGGGCCGCTTTGTACTGATAGAACAGCGCCGTCAAACCCGGATTGCGGCGAATCGCCGCGATTTGCAGCTCCTTCAGGGAATAGGCTCGACTGTCGTCGATCGGCTCCGCCAGCCGCCAATCCGCCTCGATTGCCTCGAGGCGCTCCAATTCGTCTTCCGGAATGCTGGTGCATGCCGTCATGAGCAAGACGGCAAAGCAGGCGAGCGCCTGCCGGACGGATGCTTGCATCAATCGAAACCTCTTTTGCTGTGGCCGCTGTGGCCGCTGCGGGCGCCGCGGATCCCGTGGACGGGACGGAGCATACCAACTCGACGAGCTGATCCGGCTCGAGTACCCGGACGGCAGCGACGACAGGGGGCGAAGCAAGGATCGGGCCAGCAATGGAATTCTCAGTGGTCGTCGTGGGACCTCCCGCCTGCGGACTCATCCGGCTCCCTGGAATGGCCCTGATCGCCGTGCTCGTGTTCCGCTCCCGCGGGAGGCCGCTCGCGCGCGGTCCCGATGCCGTAGCGGAAGACCAGTTCAGCGCCCCGGTCGCCTCCGAGGATCAGGATGATCAGGAGCAGCACCGACATCAGCAGCTGGACCGGCCGCCAGCCCCCTTTCGCGCTGCGCCGCCACCAGCCCACTCCGGTCACCAGGACCGACAGGCCGCCCGCGACGAGCATGAAGTTCCGGTGAACATGGATCAGGTCGTGCCCCGGAGTCTCGTGCCCCATCTGCGCGGTCGCCAGGAATCCGAACAGCACCGCGACGACGCCTCCGGCGAGACCGAGGGTGTGGAGCCACAGTCCGAACCGCCACGCGTCCTCGGAGCGGCGCAGCAGGGCGAAGCTCCAGGCCGCCGTGGCGGCCACCCAGAAAGCAATGGGAAAGTGCACCACCATTGGATGCAGATTCGGTGCTGAGGTCATGCCCGGCAACAGGGATTCCATGGATCACTCCCGCGTGGACCGCGGCGCTTCGATCGACGGATCAGCGGTGGTCGTGGTCGTGCTCTGCTTCTCCTCCCTTCGCGGTGTGCTGCGTGAGCTGCATCCCGCAGGTGGGACACTTGCCGTCGCCCTGGTCGAGCGCGGCGTAATGCACGGTGCCCATGTCGCACATCCAGGCTCCGGCGGGGACACGCGACGATTCCACGGGGGGATCGAAGCGCGTGCCGTCGGATGCCACCGTGACCAGGTCGTTCGCCGCCGGTTCGGACGGTTCGGACGATTCGGACGATTCGGAGGACGTCGCACCGCGCGAACCGCAAGCCGCGAGCGTTCCGCCCGCCAACAGGGCCAAAGCGGTCAGAAGGGCGAAATGTGTCTGCTGGATCCTCATGGCTCTGCGTCTCCTCGTGCTGGTTGGAAAGAAACTGTCATCGTGATAGCCGCCTGGGGTGGATGGTTCAGTGCGGATCGCCCTGACAATACCCGAAACCGTCATGGTTGCCCGGCACTCGACTGGTGGGTTTTCTCGCCGCGGGGACCCGTCAGTTCGGCGGCCACTTGATGGCCGACCGTGCGGGCCAGATCGAGAAGCCGTTCCAGATCGACGAGCTCGATCTCGGGGTGAAACAGGACCGCTCTCAGAGCCACCACCGGAAGGCCATGGCGCGTCGCTTCGAGCGTCGTTCGCGAAAAGAAGCCCCTGCGCAATGCCTGGAGGCGGGACTGCAGTTCGACGTTCACGCGGTTCCACCAGAGATTCAGGTCCCGGGAGTCCGAAGAGCCGGGCGCGGCGCGCTCCAAGGCGGCCCGCCCTGACCGAGCGACGAAACGGAAGCAGAGGATGTTGAGCTCGGGAACGCTGAGCCGCTCGAAATCCTCCGATCGATCCACCAGCGCGGCGAACTCGGTGGTGACACGAATCTGATGCTCCGCCAGGGCGGCGTAGCCCTGCCGGCCCAGTGCCTGGCTGACCATCCAGAACTTGATCGCGTTCGCGGCCCGGGACCCCTCGAGCGACCACTTGCCGAGGTCGGGATCCTCCGTGCGCAGGACCACGAAGTCGGGATTGCTGAGTTCCAGAAGAGGGAGCGAGGAGCGCTCGCGGAGCAGCAGGAAGGCGCAATGATACGGAACATAGAACCACTTGTGCGGATCGACCGTGACGGAGCGGGCGCGCTCGATCCCCGCGAATCGAGGGCGGTGGCGAGCGGAGGCCATCGCCGGCGCTCCCATCGCCGCGTCGACATGCAGCCAGATGTCGCGCTCGTCCGCGATCCTCGCCAGCTCCTCGATCGGATCCACGTTGCCGGTCTCAGAGGTTCCCGCGATCGCCGTCAGCGCGACGACCTTGCGATGTTCCGCGTCCAACCGGTCGAGCTCCCGCTCGAGAGCGTCGACCGACATTCGGTTGGTGGCGTCGACGGGAATGCGCACCAGTCCACGCCGGCCGCCCAGTCCGAGAACCTCGGCGGCGCGTTGAAAGGAGTAGTGCATCCGGTTCGACACGACCAGCACGCCCTCGCCCTGCGCCGCGGCGCCCTCTTTCCGGAAGTCCGGAAAGGCGTGGTTGCGGGCGGCCAGAAGCGCCGTCAGGTTCGCGATCGACCCGCCGGCCGCACCCACTCCCGCCGCGCGATCGGGGTCGTATCCGATGAGTTCGGCTAGCCATCGCACGCACTGGATCTCGATCCCGGTCGTGCTCGGCGAGGCGTCCGCCGACACCTGGTTCTGGTTCAAAACCGCCATCAGCGCCTCGGCGGCAACCGCGATCGTCGGCAGCGCCGAAACCATGTGTCCGGCGTAGGAGCGGTCACAGAAGCGCATCGACCCGTGCGCGACGCGCGTTCGAAAACGCTGGAACAACTCATCGGTTCCGACCGGCGATTCCGGAAAGCCCGGGTCCAGGTCCGGACCAGGATCGCCGGGCCGGCCGTCGAATCCGGTGAGCGACGTGGATTCCGACCATTCTCGATGAAAGTGGGCCACCTGCTGAAGCAGCCCCTCGGCGGGAACGCGAAACGACGCCCGCGCCCGCTCGAGGTCGGACACGGCACCGGCATACAGCTCCCCGATTTCTCGCGCGTAACGCGCCTGGATCTGCTTCCGGTCGACCTTGACCTTGGCCGAGAGCGTCATGGCTCGGGCGGTCTCCGGGAAGGGACGCTCCAGCAGTCTCAGCCTGCGGATCCGTTCCCCGGCCGGGAGCAACGGATTGGCGCTCCGGTCGACCTTGGCCTCGAGGAACTCCGTCATGCTGCGGCACTCGGCGAGATCCCGGGCCGTCCGGCCGCAGATCGGAGCCCGCGCGCAAGTCGCGTGCGGACTCAGGCCGCGATCCGCCACCAGCTCGAACTCCGGGACGACCAGCGCGGAGACGAACGGCTCTCCATCGCCCACGGCCACCGCCTGCGCGATCTCCGGGATCGACTCCAGGATGGCCTCGATTCGGGAAGGAGCGAAGTGATTCCCGTCCGCGGCAAGAAACAGATCTTTCTTCCTGCCGGTCAACTGGAGATGACCTGCTTCGTCGAGGCGGCCCAGGTCGCCCGTATGCAGCCAGCCTTCTTCATCCAGAAAATCGCCGGTCGCGGCGGCATCTCCATGGTAGCCGAGCATGACCGCCGCGCCGCGACAGAGCACTTCGCCGTCCTCGGCGATCTTGAGCTCGATCCCCTTCAGCGGCCGGCCCACCGTGCCGCGCCGGAAGGCCCCGGGCCGACCCAGAGTCGCGGTGCAGGTCACCTCGGTCATGCCGTAGGCTTCGTAGACGGGGATGCCCCGGCTCGTCAACGCCTCCGCGATCCGGGGCGCAAGGCTGGCCCCCCCCACGAGCGCGAATCGGATGCCTTGCAGGAGCTTGTCCCGGGCCGCCTCCGGCAGGCGTTCCTCCCAGACCGTCATCAGGTGCTCCAGTACGCGAGGCACCGTGACGAGCACGGTCGGAGCCGCGAGGGCGACCACGAGCGGATCGCTGTCGACGTCGATCCGGTCGACCAGGACGGTCGTCGCCCCGGCGACGAGCGCCGTGTGGAACTGGGCCGTTCGGCCGGCGCTGTGACTGAAGCTCAGGACGGCCGGGATCACGTCGGTCGGATCGAGCCTGAGTGCGATGGAGGTTTCCCGCGCGTTCGAGAGCAACCCGGCGTGAGTCAACATGGCGCCCTTCGGTTGACCCGTCGAGCCGGAGGTGTACATGATGGTGGCCAGGCTGCGATCCTCCCCTGCGCCGCCCGCGCTCGCGATTCGCGAGGCGCCGTCACGCCCGAAGGCTCCCGCCTCGGCCGCTTCGAGGATCCGCAGAGGCTCCAGCACGCGCGAGGCAGCCGCCCCCCAGTCGGCGCGCGCATCCCGCACGGTCAACCGGGGCCGGGTCTCGAGGACCACGCGTTCCATGAGCGGAGCCGGTGTCGAGGGGTGGGCCACCACCGAAACGGCGCCCAGGTGCTGGCAGGCGAGTTCGAGCGCGGCCCAGGAAAGACTGTTCTGTGCGCTCCACAGGACGCGATCGCCCGGCTTCACGCCCGCTTGCAGCAGCAGTTCCGCCACCCTTGCGATGCTCGCCGCGAACTGCGCCCGAGTAACGCGCCTGAAGATGGTCTCCGCGCCGCCGGACGCCTGCACCTGCACGAGCAGACAGCGACAGTCGGGAGCCGCCGCCGCCAGCTCGAGGAACCTGGCACACACGGAACCCATCATGAGCTCACGGCCGCCGAGTTCATGCTGAAGCGCGGGCACATCGACGCGGCCAGGCCCGGTTTGCCCGGGAGCTGCTCCAGAGCCGCGATCTGCAGGGGGCTTCTGAACAGGGCCGCGAGTTCATCCGCGACCCAGTCGATCTGATCGTCCAGGTAACGCCGCGCGGGAATCGCGATGCGCACGTACGAACGGCCGGCGGCCTGGAGCGCGGCGGGCAGGAAGTGCTCATCGATTCGAATGCCGGATTTCAGATAGAGCGCCAGCGCCAGCGCCTTGGCCGCGTGCTGGTCGCGGCGCAGCTGCGGGAGAAACGCGAGGGCGTCGAGAAACACCGCGTGCGCGGCTTCAGGCCACCGAACCGGCAGCCCGGCACACGCCAGGCGTTGATGCAGCCGAGCGGCCTGCAGGCAACGGTCCTCGGCGAACTCGTCGGTGGAAGCGACTCGAACGCCCTCGAGGAGCATCTGACAGGCCGGCCCGGCGAGGCCGTCCCCCCGGGCCAGCGACAGGTCCTCGAGCTGGGTGGCCAGCTCCTCGTCATCCGTGGCGACAAAGCCCCCGACCTGGGAATGGAAACTCTTGAGACAGGAGGCCGTGACGGCGTGCGCGCCCTTCAACAGCTCGCGCACCAGATCTCGCACCGGCAATCGGGACGCCCGCTCTTCGCGCCGGCGGACGAGGACCGCGTTCTCGAGCGCGCGCGTGGCGTCCACGTACAGCTTCGCGCCCAGATGGCCGGCCAGCGCGCCGACCCGCTCGATGCCGCCGAGCGAGACCGGCTGGCCGAAGGCGCCGTTGCACGCGAGTTCGAGCCAGACCGACGTGGCGTCCACGGTCGGGTCGTAGAGCACGTCGCGCACGCGTCCCAGATTCGGGTTCCCGAGAAACGGATCGCCGGTCTCCAGATCGAGCAAGCCGGGCGCCGGGCACTCCTCGACGTGGCAATCGCGCCGCTGGAGGTGGAACCTCGTCGAGGGGAAGATGCAGTTCGCCGCGGCCACGGTTCCATTCAGCGGTAGCGCGTCGCAAAGCGCCGCTTCCGCGGCCCTGCCCTGGGCGAACAGCACGACCTGCGTCTTGCCGGTCAGCGAGGCGATCTCCCGCTTCAGCTCGGCTCGACTCACCGGGTCGTCCGCGCAGTGCGGCCCGGCGAGGGCGGCGGCAGTCTGCCTCGCGAGCGGCGGCGCGGTGGCGCTGTCGCTGTGCAGATCCACCGTAATCGCGCGAGGATCCAACAAGGCCACGTTCCATCCGGCCGCCTCCGCCGCGCGCCGGCGCTCCTCGCGCGAGCTGCGTCGCATTGGCTCGATCGAACCGATGCTGAAGGGCCGGGGACAGCTGGACGCGAATCCATCGGTTCCATTCATGAGACTCATGACTGCTGGTTCTCCCGGGATGGACTCCGCCATCAGGCTCGCAGACAGGACGACATTGTCGAGCGCGAGTGCAATCGGCATGCCGCCGACGCGTCCGTTCAGAGGGCGCAAGGGCCCGCCAGCGAACCACGTCGCATTCTGGCCGGCCCCTCTCGCGAAGGGGGTCCCTGGTGCTCCCCCTCGGCGTATCTCGAGAAGCCGGCGCGGCTCACCAGAACCTGATCAGGACGTCGTCAGATACTGGTGCGAAGAGCGGTCCCGACCTTCTCCATTGGCGGCCGGTCACCCATTCGAATAGATTGACGCGCCGAGCCCGCGCCTTGCACTCGAGCCCGAGAAGGAGAACCGAGACATGCCGAGCCGCCTGTTCACGATCATCGCCCCGCTGCCGGTCGCCCTCTTCTGCTGGCTCCCGCCGGCCGGCGCCCAGGCGCTAGGTCTCCGCGCGGCCGAGATCGATAGCGAACTCCGGCCGCTGATCCAGCGTTACAGCGCCGACCGGGGCAGCGTGAGCCGAACCTACGACATTCCGATGTCGCGCACCGCGTCGGAACGCATGGCCAGGTTCTACGGCGAGTGGCTCGACAGTCTGGAAGCGATCGACTTCGAGCAGCTTTCGCTCGAAGGACAGGTCGACTGGCTGCTGTTTCGAAATCATCTGCAACATCGACTGCGAACGGTCGCCTTCGAGGCGGAGCGCAACCGGGAGATCCTCCCGCTGATCCCGTTCGCCTTCAGGATCGTCGAGCTGGCTGAAGCCCACCAGCGGATGGAACCGATGGACGCCGAAGCCGCGGCGACTCGGCTGAACGAGCTGGATCGGGCGATCGAGGAGGCTCAGAAGGAGCTCTCGAAAAAACTGGACGAACACCAGGACTTCCAGCCGACCGTCGCCAATCGGGCCGCGTCGCGCGCCGGCGAACTGCGCCGGACGCTCCAATCCTGGCACGCGTTCTACGACGGCTACGATCCGCTGTTCTCGTGGTGGACCCGAGCGCCGTACCAGTCGGCGCATCAGGCGCTGAAGGACTACGCCGAGTTCCTGCGCAAGCGGCTGGTGGGCGGCCAGGGCGCGGGCGATCCGGTCATCGGCGATCCGATCGGACGCGAGGCGCTGCTCGGCGATCTGGCCTACGAGATGATCCCCTACACCCCCGAGGAGCTGATCGAGGAAGCCAACCGGCAGTTCGCCTGGTGCGACGCCGAGATGCTGAAGGCCTCCAACGAGCTCGGGTTCGGAGACGACTGGCGCGCCGCCCAGCAGCACGTCAAGTCGCTGCACGCAAAACCGGGCGGACAGCCCGAGCTGATCCGCGAACTGGCGCATGAAGCCGTCGACTTCCTGGAAGCCCGCGAGCTCCTGACCATTCCGGAACTGGCCAAGGAATCCTGGCGGCGCCGGATGATGTCGCCCGAGCGACAGAAGGTCAGCCCCTACTTCCTGGGCGGCGAGACGATCCTGATCTCGTTCCCCACCGATCAAATGGAACACGACGACAAGCTGATGAGCATGCGGGGCAACAACATCCACTTCGCCCGCGCCACGGTGCACCATGAATTGATTCCCGGCCACCATCTCCAGGGTTTCATGCTCGACCGGCACGCCACCTGGCGCCGCCCGTTCGGCACGCCCTTCTGGCTCGAGGGCTGGGCGCTCTACTGGGAGCTCAGGCTCTGGGATCTGGGCTTCGCGCGCTCGCCGGAGGATCGCATCGGCATGCTCTTCTGGCGCAAGCATCGCTGCGCGCGGATCATCTTCTCGCTCTCCTTCCACCTCGAACGGATGACCGCGCAAGAGGCGATCGACTTCCTCGTCGAGCGCGTCGGCCACGAGCGGAACAACGCCACCGCCGAGGTGCGCCGTTCGGTCAACGGCGACTATTCGCCGCTCTATCAGTGCGCCTACCTGCTCGGCGGCCTGCAGATCCGAGCCCTCCACGACGAGCTGGTTCCCTCCGATGAGATGGGCCCGCCGGGCACCATGGACGGCCGGATGACCGAGCGCGCCTTCCACGACGCCGTCCTGCAGGGCCATTCGATGCCGATCGAGATGGTCCGCGCCCGGCTGACCGGCCGGCCGCTCTCGCGCGACCACGTGCCGGGCTGGCGCTTCCTGGATCGTTGAGGAACCACTGAAAAACGGCTGACTCAACGGACCCTGACATCCGGAATCGAACCCCTCTGGAACGGCCGGCCGAACTTGCAATCGGATGCGGCGAAGAGGATCATCCTGCCGTCGAAGAAGATCCCGACTCGAGCGGCGTCCCATGAAGTCCAGCAGCAGAGCCAGACTCAGCGAACCCCGGCAACGACCCGGTTCCCCGCACTTCTCGTCCGGTCCCTGCAAGAAGCGGCCGGGCTGGTCCGTCCACGCCTTGGATCAAGCGTTCGTCGGCCGGTCGCATCGATCGAGGCCGGGCCAGGCGCGGCTCCAGGAAGTGATCGATCGCTCGCGGGCCTTGCTCGGCCTGCCGGCGGACTGGCGGCTCGCCATCGTGCCGGCCTCCGACACCGGCGCGGTGGAGCTTGCGCTCTGGTCGCTGCTCGGCGAGCGCGGCGTGGACGTGCTGGTCTGGGAGAGCTTCGGCGCGGGCTGGCTGGTCGACATCCAGCAGCAGCTCCAGCTCCCGGACGTGCGCTGCTTCGAAGCCGCCTACGGCGAGCTGCCCGATCTCGCGCGGGTCGACTGCGATCGGGACGTGGTCTTCACCTGGAACGGAACCACGTCCGGCGTGCGCGTTCCGGACGGCGAGTGGATCGCGCCGGACCGCGAAGGCTTGATGATCGCCGACGCCACCTCCGCGGTGTTCGCCATGGAGCTACCCTATGACCGGCTCGACGTGATCACCTGGTCCTGGCAGAAGGTGCTGGGCGGCGAGGCCGCTCACGGAATGCTGGCGCTCTCGCCGCGCGCGGCCCGGCGCCTCGAAACGTACACGCCCGATCGGCCGCTGCCCAAGCTCTTCCGTCTGACCAGAGGCGGCCGGCTGATCGAAGAACTGTTCTCCGGCGCCACCATCAACACTCCCTCCATGCTGGCGGTCGAGGACGCCCTCGACGCGCTGCGCTGGGCGGAGGCCGCGGGCGGACTCGTCGAGTTGATCGCCCGTTCCACTCGCAACCTGGAAGCCGTCGCGAGCTGGGTCGAGCGCACCGACTGGATCGATTTCCTCTGCGCCCGCCCCGCCCTCCGCTCTTCCACCTCGATCTGCCTCGAGATCACCGATGACTGGTTCCGTGGTCTCGAACGGAAGCAGCAGTCGGCCGTGATCCAACGGATGGTGGACCTGCTCGAGGAGCGGCAGGTGGCCTACGACATCGGCTCCTATCGGGACGCTCCCCCAGGCCTCAGGCTGTGGGGCGGCGCCACCGTCGAGACCGAGGATTTCACGGCCTTGTTCCCCTGGTTGGACTGGTCCTTCGACAACGTCCGGGAGTAGCTCTCGTCGCAAGGAAACCCCCCGTGGTCATGCTGGATGACGTGCTGGCTCGCCGACCCAAGGTGCTCGTGCTGACGCCTCAGCGGCCGGTACGGCATGGCAACGGCAGTCGGGTGCGCACCTATCAGGTCATCCGGGCGCTCTCCGAGCGAGGCGAGGTCCACCTGCTCCAACTGCCTCGTCACGACGGCGCGAAGGTCTCCGACGACGTGCGGCCGTACGTCCAAAGCCTGGTCGAAGACCCTGAATCCCCCAAACCCCAGCGGGGCAGTTCGGCGCGCAAGCGCCGGCGTTTCGCCCGGCACTGCCTGTTCCAGCCCTGGCGCGTCAGCACGCTCGACTGGCTCATGGAGGCCCGGCGGATCGGTCTGGGCCGGATGGAAGTCGAAGCCGTCAGCGACCGGCAGGATTCGTTCCGGGATCGACTGCGCGCCGCCACGATCTTGACCGAGGTCGACCTGGCGCACCGCTGGCTCGGCCTTCCCGCCACCGACTCGATCCAGGCCCGGGCCACGCCGGAGCTGGTCCTGCCGATGATCGAGCGGAGCCTGGCGCGAAACGGCGTCGATCTGGTCTGGCTGGAGCACACCCATCTGTTGCCGCTGGCCGGCGCGCTCAGGCGGCGTTTTCCCAAGGCGGCCCTCGTCTGCAACTCGCACAACGTGCTTTCGAGGCTCCATGACGTTCATGCCGGGATCATGACGTCGAGCGTCGCGAGACGCTGGCATCGAGTCGAGGCCCGCGCCTGCTACAAGATGGAGTGCGAAGGCCTCGCCAAGGTGGACCAGGTCTTCTGCTGCTCGGAGCTCGACCGCGAACGGATCCTGAAGCTTTCGCCCCGGGCCCGGGTGAAGGTCTGGCCCAACGGCGTCGACCCCGATTTCTTCCAATCCACCCGCCCGCCGGTCGATCCGCCGCTCCTGCTGCTGCCCGGCTCGCTGAACTACGTGCCGAACAGCGAAGGCGCCCGCTGGTTCGTGCAGGACGTCCTGCCCCGGATCCACGCGAAGTTCCCCGCCTGCCGATTGCGGATCGCCGGCCGGGGCGCCGAGCAGACCTGCGGGCAACTCGCCGGGAAACGCGTCGAGGCGCTTTCCGACGTACCCGACATGCGCCCCCATTTCGAGGAGGCCGCGCTCGTGATCGTGCCGTTGCGGGCCGGCAGCGGAACGCGGCTGAAGATCCTGGAGGCGATGGCCATGGAGCGCGCCGTGGTTTCGACCACCGTCGGCGCCGAAGGCCTGAACTCCGAACGCGGCCGCCACCTGCTCCTCGCCGACGATCCGGAGGCGTTCGCCTCGGCCATCTTGAAACTGCTCGGCGATCCGGCGCTGTGCGCCGAACTGGGGCGCGCCGGACGCGAACTCATCCAGGGCCGCTATGACTGGAAACATCTGAGCGAAAAGGCGCTGGCCTGACAGCCCGCGGGCCGCATTCCAGAAAGCCCCCGCCGATTTCCCTGAAGTCGCTCCCTTTCAGGGCCGAAGAACCCTGGGCCCGCTCACACCTTCCCGCTCCGGTTGGGGAGGGGAGGTCTCGCGTCATGGGCCTGTTCGTCAACCACAATCCTTCGTCGATCCGCTCCGGCCACCAGCTCTCGAGGATCCACGACCGGCTCCAGCAGAGCACCGCCAGGCTCTCGTCCGGATCGAGGATTCCGAGCGCTTCGGCCGACGCGGCCGGGTTGATGATCAGTGAGGCGCTCCGGGCCCAGGTGGCAAGCCTCGGCCAGTCGTCGCGCAACGCCTACGACGGCGTGTCGGTGGCCCAGACGGCGGAGGGCAGCCTGGGCGAGATCTCGGACATCCTGGGCCGGCTCCAGGAACTCTCGGTCCAGGCCGGCAACGACACGCTGTCCGACGCGGATCGGGAGACGCTGCAGAACGAAGCCGCCGACCTGATCTCGCAGATCGACCAGATCGCCCGATCGTCCGACTTCAACGGCATCAACCTCCTGGACGGAAGCGTGTCCTCGCTTTCGATCGACGTGGGCGGCGGAGCGGACGGTCACGGCATCCAGATCGCGCTGGACTCGGTCACCTCCGAGAGTCTGGGGCTCTCCGGTTTCGACCTCGGCCCGGGTGGAGATCGCGGCGCCGCGCTTTCGGCCCTGAGCCAGGCAGCCGACAGCGTCGGTCAATTCCGGGCTCGCCTGGGTTCCTCCGAGAATCGGTTGAACTCCTCGATCAGGCAGGTCGACCAGCAGATCACTTCGCTGACGGATGCTGAATCGAGGATCAGGGACGCCGACATCGCTCATGAATCGGCGCAACGAACCCAACTCAAGATCCAGGCCCAGGCCACCCTGGCGATTCATGCCCAGGCCAGCCTCCAGCCCAAATCGGTGCTTTCGCTGCTGACGGCCTGACCGGACCGCCGCTCGAATCGAGCCAATCCTCGCGCGCTCCGGATTCGCGGCGCGAGTTGCCGCTCGCCTGTGCTAAACTGCGCGGCTTGCCCCCTCTTTCGAGAAGCTCCATGCCCGCACCGTCCCACACCGCCGAAACCCCTCCCGTCGAGCCGGCGCCCGAATCGAACCCGTTCGCCGAGCTCGGCCTGCACCCCGCGCTGCTCGAGGGGCTCGCGGCCGTTGGATACGACGTTCCGACCCCGATCCAGGCAGGAGCGATTCCACCGCTGTTGAACGGCCAGGACCTGGTGGGTCAGGCCCAGACCGGAACCGGCAAGACGGCGGCCTTCGCGCTCCCGCTGCTGCAGCGCCTCGATCTCTCCCGCTCGGGCGTACAGACCCTGATCCTGGCGCCCACCCGGGAACTGGCCCTGCAGGTCAGCGCGGCGGTCAGCACCTACGGCCAGCGCCTCGGCCGGGTCCGCGTGGCCACCATCTATGGCGGCCAACCGATCCATCTGCAGATCGGCCAGTTGAAACGCGGAGCGCACGTGGTCGTCGGCACTCCGGGCCGGGTGATGGACTGTCTGCGCCGCGGGGCGCTCTCGTTGGCCTCGGTTCGCTCGGTGGTGCTCGACGAAGCGGATGAAATGCTGCGCATGGGCTTCCTCGAGGACGTCGAGTGGATCCTCGCCCAGGCCCCCGACGAGCGGCAGATGGTCCTGTTCTCGGCCACCTTGCCGCCCCCGATCCAGAAAGTCGCGAAGGCCTATCTGCGGAATCCGGTGCACGTGACCGTCCGGCAGGAGACCCGCACGGTCAAGAGCACCGAGCAGCGCGTGCTGGTCGTCCCGGCCCATCAGAAACTCGAGGCGCTCTGCCGCATCCTGGACGCGGAGCAGAGCACGGCGGTGTTGGTGTTCGCCCGCACCCGCGCGAACTGCGCCGACCTGGCCGAGGCGTTGAACGATCGCGGCCACGCGGCCGCCGCCCTGCATGGCGACATGAGCCAGGTCCAGCGGGAAGAGGTCATGCAGAAGTTCCGCGCGGGCAAGCTCGAGCTGATCATCGCCACCGACGTGGCCGCCCGCGGCCTGGACGTGGAAGGCATCACCCACGTGATCAACTATGACCGGCCGGTCGACGCGGAGACCTTCCTGCACCGCGTCGGGCGTACGGGACGGGCGGGGCGCTCTGGCGTGGCCCTGCTATTCCTGACGCCGTCCGACCGGCGCTTCCAGAAGATCATCGAGAGCTACACCGGCCAGCCGATGCAGCCGATGCGGCTGCCTTCCAACCAGGATCTGGCGGCGCGCCGGATCGAGCGTTTCCAGCAGCAAGTGCTGGCCAGCCTGGAGGCCGAGGATCTCGCCACCTATCGCCGGGTGATCGAGGAGCTTGCGGCGAAGGCCGGCGCCGATCCGACCCAGATCGCCGCCGCCGTCGCCCGCCTGGCCTGCGACCGGCGTCCGCTGGTGATCGACGAACCGGAGCCAGAGAGCAATCGCAGCAAGAAGGCCGAGCGCTTCCGCGGCGGTCCCACCCGCTACGTGCGCTTCCACGCCTCGATCGGCCGCCGGGAGGGACTGCGCCCGGGCGACCTGGTGGGCGCCATCGCCAACGAGACCAGGATCCCCGGCCGGGCGATCGGAGCCATCGAGATCAAGGAGACCGCCACCTTCTTCGATCTGGATGCCGAACACGCCGACCTGCTGGCGCAGGAACTGGGCCGCGCCTCGATTCGAGGCCAGCAGGTCACCATCCGTCGCGCGCGCCCGACCAAGGGCGGCGGAAACCCGTCCTTGAAGAAAAAGGCCAAGCGCCGGCCGAGCCTGTTCGCCAACGGGAAGTGGAGCGGCTGAGGGTCCTAATGGTCCGGCGGCGGCTCAGAAGTCGCTCCAATCGTCACCGACCTGCCAGAGCCTGCGCGCGAATTCCGTCACCGGCAGGATGTCGATGCCATCCTCTGTGCGCCGCGGCGTCGTCTCCAGACAGACCAGGATCCGGCGCTCGAGTCCGGGATGATCAACGGCGATCTCTCGCAGCCCCTTGAGGTGATGAGTTGCGATCCGAGCCGACCCCTTGACCTCGATCGCCGCCACCATGTCGCCGACGATGAAGTCGACCTCCGTCCCGCCTGCCAGTCGCCAGTACGAGAGCTCACGATCCAGGTCGCTGTAGGCGCAGTGGGCCGAGAGCTCGTGAAACACCCAGTTCTCCAGTGCCTTGCCGAAGGCCTCTGAGCCCGGCTCGACCCGGCCTCGCTTGGCGAGACAGTTCACGACTCCCACGTCAGCGAAGTAGAACTTCGGCGACCGAATCACTCTCCGCTTCGGACGTCTGCGGTAGGCCGGCAAGAATCGCCCCAACATGGTGTCCACGAGAATCTCGAAGTATCCCCGGACGGCCGTCTTGGAGACTCCACACTCTCGACCGATGTTGGAGTAGTTCACCAATTCCGCGTCGCTGAGTGCCGCGGAAGCGAGGAAATCGGAGAAGAGCGGCAGGCTGCGCACGAGCCCTTCGGCTGCGATCTCCTCCTTGAGATAGTCATTGACGTACGCACGAATCCGTGGCGCGTACTGGTCCGATAGGTAGTGGCGCGGAAGACAACCTTGATTCAACACCCGAGCCAGATCAAAGGCCTGGCCCAGTTCGGTGGACACCAGTCCGAACAGCTCGAATCGGAGCGCCCGCCCTCCCAACAGATTGGCATGGCCTCGCCGGACCTTGCGGGCGCTCGATCCGCACAGGACGAACTTCGTGTCGGTGTTCTCGATCAGCCAGTGCACCTCGTCCAGGAGCCTGGGCGCCTTTTGCACTTCATCGATGACGACCAGTTCGCACGACTCCCGAGCCAGAACTTCCTCCCGCAGTCGGTGCGGCTCCAGGGAGTACTTCACTTGGACATTCGTCTGTAGCAAGTCGAGCCAGAACGCGTCCGCGTACAGCCGCTTCAAGAGCGACGTCTTGCCGGTCTGACGCGGACCCCAGAGGAAGAAACTGTCCTCGGGCCGAGCCGGGAGGAACGGAATTCTGCGGAACATGAGAGGACTTTTATCATGATAATCGGATGTAGTCAATCCGATTATCATGAACTCGAGAGCCTAGTTCGAGCGGGCGGTCAGGTCGGTCAGCGCGCGCATCAAGGTGTCCTTGGTTTCCTCACGGTAGAGGTTGCCCAGGTGCCCGCCGTCCGGGAAGGACGTCAGGCGATTCGGGCCGAACACGTCCTCGAGCCAGGCCCGGTCTTCGTCGCGCAGCAGGAAGTCGTTGCTGGTGGTGAACAGCCGGATCCGATCATTGGCCCGCAACTCCTGCTCGATGGAGCGCAGGCTGGAGCCCGTGATCAGGTCGGCCTCGTCACGGAGAGCGCCGCCTTGCCCGGTGAAGTACGGCAGCAGGAAGGCGTAGAGGTACTCCATGTAGGAGTAGTCGAAGATCTCGTCGTAGGCCGGCCCGCGGCTGACGCCCGAGAGGTCGGTCATCAGTACGCCGAGGTTCTCCCGCCTCTGGCTGTCGTGAATCACGAACATCAACGCCAGGCGGTAGGTTAGACCGATCAGGAAACGCGCCTCGATCCTGGAGAGCGGCACCTCCATGTTCGGGTCGGGGTCGCCGTCCATCAGTTTGAGCACCTTCATGATCGTGATCCTGACCCGCTGATCACGCTCCTCCGCCGGCCACTCCAAGGGCGCGTTGAAGTAGTCGTCGAGCTCGGCCACGGCGTTGAACAGGCTGACCGGAGGATTGACCGGGACATACCGGTCGAATCGGATCAACCGGTTGTCGGGCCGCTCCGCCGCCGCGGCGATCTCGAGCGCGTGGTAGCCCCCGAGCGAGAGCCCCATCAGCGCCTTGGCGGTGATCTGACCCGGATACTCCTTCACCAATTGCCCGTGGATCAGATCCAGCGCCACGTGGATGTCGCGAGCATCCGCCGGGGCGAAACCGGGCACGGCCACGGTCGAGGCGGACTGCATGAAATCGAAGCACATGGCGCTGCTGATCGCGACCGCCGAGAAGCCCCGCTTGAAGGCCATCTCCATCAAACCCAGCGCGGATTCCGACTCCCGATGCCCGCCCAGCCCGGGCAGGATGTAGAGCACCGGCGCGGGGTGGTCCTGCATGATATAGGTGTACTCCAGATCCTCGCCCGTCGCGGGAATCTCCACCTCGCCCTCGTCGCACGCATCCGGAAAATCGGGATCCTCGAACTTCAAGAAGACCGCTCGCAAGGTCTGCGCCTCGGCGGTCGCTTCCGGCGAGTAGTCGAAGTCCCGGAAGTGGCTCCGGCTGTTCAGGTCCCAGAGATAGCGGGAGAACGCATACGGGTCGTAGTTGGTGCGCACGAACCGCTTGTACTTCTCCATCATGTCCGAGCCGTCGTTGAACTTGAGCACCTGCGAAAGGCCCACCAGGTACGACGCGGGATCGAGCGCCATGTCGAAGAAGGAAGCCGGCGTGTCGCGTTCCGAGCCCGGGCCCAGGATCGGCAGCACCAGATAGGTGTCGCCCTTCCAGCCCCATTTCTCCAAGGTCTCGGCGGTGTCCTCGTCCTCCGCCTCGATACCGAACGCGTCGGCCACGTCGAACAGGCCCACGATGCCGATCGTCGTGTTGATCAGGAAGCGGGCGGTCTCGGTGCCCGCGTCGGCGAATTCACCCTGCAGCAGATCGTTCACGAACCGCTTGGGCCAGGCCAGGTTCTCCTTCAGGCGGCCGACCGCCTTGCGAGCCGGCGCCGGCACCAGAAACCGGTAGCCGACCGAGAGCGGGTCGACGAAGCCGATCAGGAAGACATGGTTGAAGCCGGAGGAGAACCGGTTCCAGGGTTCGGCCGGGTCGGCCAGCGAATCGACGTCGGCCAGTTCGAGCTTCTGGAAATAGTCCTGTCCCGGCCCGGTGTACCCCGACCAATCGCGCCTTTGCGTGTCGGTCAGCGTGCAGCCGAAAAGCGGCAAGAGCCCCACAACCAGAGAAACGGTCGACTTCCACGTCATCTGCACGCGCATACTCCCTGAGACGGTTCCGGCGTTCGCATCAGCTCGGCAGCCTATCAGCAATTCCATCGCAGCGGCAGGGGTTGTCCGCCTCCTCGAGCTTGACCCGGGCGGAGGCCGACTCGATACTGCGCGCACTGGAGCCCGCCCATGCAGTCCGGTCCGCCTGAACGAGCGGTCGTCCTGACCCACGGCCTGTTTCTTTCGCCCCAGGCGAAGACGACCCACGCCATGATCCGCGGTCCCAGCCGTTACGAACTGCTTTGCGTCGTCGATCCGGTGCACGCCGGCCAGGACGCCCGCCAGCTCCTGGCAAGCGGGGCAGCACGGGAAGGAGGTCCGGGGGGCGCCGGCCGCGTCCCGATCGTGGCCTCGCTTCAGGCCGCGCTCGAGCTGCCGGGCGGGCCGCCGTCCCACTGCGTGGTCGGGGTCGCCACAGGCGGCGGCGTGCTGCCTGAAGGGCTGCGGGAGACCTTGCTGGAAGCGGCCGGCGCCGGACTGACGCTGGTCAACGGCCTGCATCAGCGGTTGTCGGACGACGCTGACCTCTGCCGCCTCGTCCGCGCGGCGGGCGGGAGCATTCTGGACATTCGCGCGCCAAGGCCCATCTCCGCGCTGCGCTTCTACACCGGCGAGGCGCTCGAGCTCGAGATACCGCGCATCGCCGTCCTCGGCACCGACTGCGCGCTCGGCAAGCGCACCACGGCGACCTGGATCGTCCGGGAACTCCGCCGGCGGGGCCGCACCGCCGAGTTGATCTACACCGGTCAAAGCGGCTGGATGCAGGGCCATCGCTTCGGTTTCATCCTCGACGCCACGCCGAACGACTTCGTTTCCGGCGAACTCGAGAACGCGATCCTGCAGTGCGCGCGAGAGAGCGCGCCGGAGTTCATGCTGCTGGAAGGACAGTCGTCGCTGAGAAATCCCACCGGCCCCTGCGGCGCCGAGCTGATCGTCTCGGCCGGCGCGGCCGGCGTGATCCTGCAGCACGCGCCGGGCCGGCGGTTCTTCAAGGGGCTGAAGGATTACCCGATCCCTCCGCTCGCCGGAGAGTGCGAGTTGATCGGCCGCTACGGCACGCGGGTGCTCGCGGTCGCGATCAACCTGGAGGGGCTCGAACGAGGGGCCGGGCTCGCGCTCGCCGCCCGTCTGGAAACCGAACTCGGCCTGCCGGTGGTCGCTCCGCTGGAACAGGGCGTCGATCGCCTGGTCGACGCGGTCCTCGCCCGGGAGGCGGTCCCATGAGAATCGTGCGCGTCGAGAGCCGGCGCCGGGCGATCCCCCTGACCCGGCCCTACACCATCGCCCGGGTCACGACCAGCGAGGTGGACCTCTCGTTCGTGCGCATCGTCACCGACGGCGCCCGCACCGGCGCCGGCGCCGCCAACGCCGCCACGGGCGTGACCGGCGAGACCGCCGACCAGTGCGCAGAGGCGCTCGTGCAAGCCGCCGATCTGCTCGAAGGCCAGGATCCGCGGCGTCTGCCGTACCTGCTCTCCACCCTGGAGACCAAGCTGCAAGATTGCCCCGCCGCCCGCGCGGCGCTCGACATGGCGCTCTACGACCTGTTCGCCCGGGAACTCGGCCTGCCGGTGGTCGATCTGTTCGGCCGCCGCCACCGGTCACTGCCCACGTCGATCACGATCGGCATTCGCTCGGTCGAGGAGACGCTCGCCGAAGCGGAGGAATACGTTCGCCGCGGCTTCACCTGCCTCAAGGTGAAGACCGGGCACTCGGTGGAAACCGACCTGGAGCGGCTCCGGAGGCTGCGCGAGATCCACGGCAAGGCGATCCGGATCCGGGTCGACGCCAACGAAGGGTACGACCTCGCGGACACCGAGCGCTTCCTGGCCGCGTCCGAGCGGCTCGAGCTCGAGTTCGTGGAGCAGCCGCTGCCGCGGGCCGCGCTCGAGTCGTTGCGGGCGCTGCCGGCCGTCTTCCGCAGGCGCCTGGCCCTGGACGAGAGCCTGCATGATGAGCGAGACGCCCTGGAACTGCTGAAGGAACCGGTCGCCGGCCGCGTGTTCGTGATCAAGCTGATGAAGTGCGGCGGCCTGCGACCAGCCCTCCGCATCGCGCGCCTGGCCGAACTCAAAAGGACCAGGCTGATGTGGGGCTGCATGGACGAGAGCGCGCTCGGCATCACCGCCGCGCTGCACGCCGCCTTCGCGGCGCCCGCCACGCGCTATCTCGACCTCGACGGCAGCCTCGACCTTCAGGACGATCCGGCCCGGGGCGGCTTCGTGCTCGAAAAGGGCCGCCTGAGCCTGACCGGCGCGCCGGGCCTGGGCGTCGAGCTGGCCGAGTGATCGTCTACAACCGGTGATCGACCGGCAGGGCCTTGCGCACCTCGGCCACCCGGGCAAGATCAATCTGGGCCAGCGCGAATTCCTGGCCGTCGGCCACCGAAGCCAGCACCTGGCCCCACGGATCGACGATCATCGCGTGGCCGTAGCTCTCCCGCAGGCCGGCGTCCCCATGACTGCCGAACTGGGCCGGCGCCAGCACGTAGCACTGGCTCTCGATCGCGCGGGCGCGCAGCAGGACCTCCCAGTGATCCCTGCCGGTGGCCATGGTGAACGCCGACGGCACCATCAGCAGCTCGGCGCCTTGATTGACGAGCCGCCGGTAGAGTTCGGGAAAGCGCAGGTCGTAGCAGATCGACAGGCCGATCCGCCCGAGCGGCGTGGCGATCACCACCGGATCCTCGCCGGGCCGGACGTGTTCCGATTCTCGAAACTGCACGCGCGTCGGCAGATCGATGTCGAACAGGTGGATCTTGCGGTAACTGCCGAGCCGTTCGCCGTCCGGCCCGAACAGCACCGAGGTGTTGTAGCAGCGCCCCGGATCGTCGCTGCGTTCGCCGAAGGAACCGAGCAGCAGATGGATCGAGAGTTCGCGCGAGAGCTTCGCGAAGCGCTCACAGGTCGGGCCTCCGAGGGTCTCGGCCCGGCGGGCCTGCTCGTTGGGCGCGCCTTGCAGCACCGTGTTCTCCGGTGTCGACACGAAGCGGGCGCCACATCCGGCCGCCTTGCGCACCCGCTCCTCGACCTGGCGCCAGTTGCTCTCCGGGTCGGCGGTGCTGGTCTGCTGGATGACAGCGGCGAGGTACGGTTCCATGGGCGATCTCCGGATTCTGCACGCTACCGGCTCGGTTTCCCCGCGTCCACGCGTAGAGTCGCGGCGGATGCCCTTCCCGTGCTCGCGGAGTGACCGCCTTGTTCGCCGAGTTGTTCTCGATCGTGGCGCCGGTCTACCTCACGGCGGCGCTGGGCTTCCTCTGGGTGCGCTTCGGACGGAGCTTCGACACTCGCATGATCACCGAGCTGGTCATGCTGGTCGGTGCTCCCTGCCTGGTGTTTTCGGCGCTGGTCCAGCTCGAGGTCGAGCGGGCTTCACTGCTGCGCATGGCGATCGCCACGACCATCGTCACGGCCGCCTTCGGACTGGTCGGCTGGCTGGTGCTGCGGTCATTGAAGCTGCCGCGGACGACCTACCTGGCGCCGATCATGTTCGGCAACACCGGCAACCTGGGCCTGCCGATCTGCCTGTTCGCCTTCGGCGAGGCCGGGTTGGCGCTGGGCGTCTGCTTCTTCGCCACGACCACGCTGCTGAACTTCACCGTTGGTCTCTGGGCCTGGAGCGGAAGGCTCTCGGTGCGCGAGCTCCTGGAGACGCCGCTGTTTCACGCCACGGTGCTGGCCGCGCTGGCGGTCGCGTTCGAGATCCGCGTGCCGCGCTGGATCCAGAACACCACCTCGATCATCGGACAGATGACGATTCCCCTGATGGCCTTCACGCTCGGAGTGACCCTGGCGAGACTCCGCCTGGCGCACGTCTGGCGCAGCACGTGGTTGTCGATCGTTCGGTTCGTGCTGGTGATGGGGACCGCCTTCGTGGTGGCCGACCTCCTGGGCCTGACCGGCCTCGAGCGGTCGGTCTTCCTGGTCGACTGCGCCATGCCTCCGGCAGTGATCAACTACCTGCTGGCCCAGAAGTACGAACGCAACCCCCTGGAAGTGGCCGGGCTGGTGGTCGTCTCCACGCTGCTGGCCTTCCTGGTACTGCCCGCGATCCTGGCCTGGGTGCTCTGAAATGCGATCCGGTGTCGTGGGCGGGGCTATCCTGTCCTGAACCAGAGAATCAAGGAGGCCGACATGAGCACCGAGAACTCTTCGCCGCGCATCCTACACCTCTCGTGGGGCCGGATTGAGGTCGCCGGGCTCCCGCCCGGCAAGGACTTCAAGCTCTTTCCAGGCGGTGGCCGGGAATGGGACTGGACCGAGACCGGCACCCGCCACGACCCGGGCATCCAGCCCGGGGACGTCACCGAGCTCCTGGATCACGGCAGCGAGGTGATCGTCCTCAGCCGTGGAATGCAGCGGCGGCTCCAGACCTGCCACGAGACGCTGGCCCTCCTCGAGAACAAGGGAGTGCCGGTCCACGTCGAGGAGACCCGGAAGGCCGTCGAGCTGTACAACCGCCTGGCGGAGGATCGCAAAGTCGGCGGCCTCTTTCACAGCACCTGCTGACGGACCACTCGTCTCTTCAACCGATCTTCGTCCACCGGCCGCTGTCTCGCATCCTCTGGCGCTGCTCCTGGTCCACGTGGAACGACACCGGACCGCAACCGGCACAGACCCGAACGTCGAACTTGGCCGGCCGGAACCACTTGCTGACGCCTGGAAGCAGGGCCGGCCCGTAGCCTCCGTTCGCGCCCGTTCGGGTCACGTACGCTTCGGTTCCCCCGCACTCGCCGCACTCATGCCTGCTGGCCTTGCTCACCCGGCACCTCCGATTCAATCAGCCTGCTGCTCGTGAAGACTCTTCAGAACGGGCGCGGTCCCTCCAGCAACGGGGAACGGGGGAACGGCACCTGGAAGATCTTTTCGTAGCAGGTCCATGTGGGGCGTTTCGGAGCGCTCGCCTGGAGAACGAGGAGTCGTACCGGCAGCATCTACAGGTATCCGAGCGCCCGCAGCCTCTGTTCGATCTTGCGCGCCCGCTCCGCGTCGACCTCCGCCGCGGGCGCCAGCCGCGCGTCCGGTGTCAGGGCCTCGTCCACGAACCGATCGAGTCGGGCGGCGACCTCCGGATGCGCGTCGTGCACGTTCACGATCTCCCGGGGGTCCTGTTCGAGATCCCAGAGCACGCGATGCTCGACGCTCGCGCCCTCGATCTTCCAGTACTTGAAGCGGCCGTCCCGCGCGCCTCTCAGGAAGCAGCGGCTCGCGTACTGCTTGCCGCCGCTGCCGTTGGCCTCGACGTAGACCGTGCGGTCATCCGGAATCCGCGCGTCCAACGAGAAGTGCTCGCCCCGCTCGAGGCCGCCGATCTCGAGCAGGGTGCCGTGCAGGTCGGTCTGGTGGGCCAGCCCGTCGCGGACCTCGCCGGCTCCGAAGCGCCCCGCGTCGACGATCACCAGCGGAATGCGGGTCAGCTCCTCGGTCAGGTGGAAGCCGTGCCCCATCACGTTGTGGGCATAGATCCGGGCGCGGACTTCGCCCAGTTCCTGCTGCGCCGCCTCGAACCAGGCCTCGAAGTCCATCGGCTTCCCCCGCCGGCCGCGCCGGAAACGCCGCATCGTCTCGAGCACGTGCAGCTCGTCGCCGCCCAGCGCCTGGTTCAGCTCGTAGTCGCAGGGCAGCCGCTCGCCGTGATCGCCGGTGTAGATCACCGCGGTGCGTTCCAGATCGAGATCGGCATGGAGTTCGGCAAGCTGATGGTCGACCAGCGAGAGCGCCCGGTCGTACGGCGTGCGCCCGAACTCCTCGCCTTCATAGGGCGCTACGTTCTGGTACGGCTTGTGGGCCTCCCAGAGATGCAGGCACAGGAACCAGGGCTCGGGCAGGCTCGCCATGAGTTCGCGCAGCACGCCGAAGTAGCCGGCATGCAGGTATTGCTCGCGGGAACGATAACGGTAGCCCTCGAAACCCCGGTCGAGCCCGGACTCCGGAATCAGCGGACCGGTCATCTCGGCGAAGGTGTGATAGCCGGCCCGCTGCAAGAGCTCGGGCGTCGTCGCCAGGTCCTCGCGCAGCAGGTCGTTCGAGTGGGAGCGGATGCCGTGGCGCACCGGATTCAGTCCGGTGAAGAGGCTCGCGAAGTTCGGCGTGGTCGTGCTGGAGACCGACACCATCTTCGTCCAGGTGGTGCCGCTTCGCTCGAGCCGCTCCAGAAACGGCAACCGCGCGCTGCGCTCGGTCAGCCGGGTGGCCCGGTCGATCTTCGAAGTGGTCTTTTCCGCCCGGGCGCAGTCGACCACGATCAACAGGATGTTCTTCATCGGCTCCGTCGCTCAAACACCGCCAGCCAGCCGGTGCGGGTCGCGCGCTCCGCCGGCCGCCTGGTCACCAGCCGGAATCCGGCCCGGCGGATCTTGAAGCGCATCCGCAGGCTCGGCAAAAAGTCCAGACAGGCCCGCACCGCGAGGAAGCGCCCGGCCCGCTCGAGGGCCAGTTCGAGCACGCGGTCGCGCGTCGCCTCCGGCAGGTGATGATAGACGCCCAGGAAAAGGACGGCGTCATACTTCTGCAGCAGCATCGCGCGGTGTTCCTTCAGGAACGCCGGCAGGTCGGACAGATCGCCCTGGCGCACCTGGTAGTGGTCATTGCCGAACGAGCCCAGCGCGCGCGCGGCGCCCTTGACCCGGATCGGATCGAGTTCGAAGGCGTGAATACGTTCCGCGCCCCGCTTCGCCAGCGTGTAGGAGATCGCCCCTTCGGCGGTGCCCAGATCGAGCACGCTCGAGCCCTGGCAGTTCTCGAGGATCGGCTCCAGCCCGAGCATCCGCTCCTCGGGGCGCCACCTGCCGAAGAGCCCGGCCTCGGGCAGCTGGTAGTACGATTTGGGGGGCGGAAACTCGACCAGCTCGAGCAGTTGGTCGGCGGTGCGCTCCCAGGTGAAGCGGCTGATGTCCTCGCGGGCCTGGGCGGCCAGGCGGCGGCTGAGCTTCGTGTCCTGGACCAGCCGGGTCACGGCGGCGGCGACCTGCTCGCCGGTGAGTTCATCAAGGATCAGGCAGTTGCGCTCATGCTCGGCGAAGTCGATCGTCCCCGCCCGCGAACAGACCACTGGCAGGCCGCAGGCGAAGGCCTCGGCGGCCGGGTTGCACCAGCCGGCGCGGATCTCGGTGATCACGAACAGATCGAGCGATTGGTAGAAGCGGACCAGCTCATCGCCGAACAGCAGGCCGTGGTGCGTCAGACAGCCGGCGCGCTCGAACTTGCGGATCCGTGCGGCCGAGTCCTCCAGGATCTCGCCATAGAGCTCCAGCGTGTGATCGTCCGGCAGACGTTCCAGCGCGTCCAGGAGCGGTTCCACGTTCTTCCTGCTGAAGCCGCCGATCCGGACGAGAGGCCTCGACCCGGCGGGTTCGGACGCCGGCCGGAATCTCTGGATGTCGACCGCGCCGGGCACGAACACGAAGGCCCGGCCCAGGAACATCCGGAAGTCCCGGGGCTGCCAATGGCTGTTGTTGAACACCACGACGTGCGGGCGGAACAGCTCGTTGAAGCGCTGAAAGCGCTCCTTGCGCGAGGTGTCGTTCAGCACGAACTGGAACCGCTGTCCGAAGCGTTCATCGCAGAGCCGCTTCAACAGCTTGACCTGCCGGGGCCGGGCGCCCGACCCGGGCAGGAAGACCGCGTCGAAGCTCTGGGACGCGGCCTGCTCGAAGCTTTGCACCTGGCCCGGAAAGTCCTCCCAGTC
>Ga0326597_10002410_pt1 | contig 27913 bp, 19 predicted proteins | sample RVTome_12_FD_203789 | JGI IMG/M metagenome (GOLD analysis project Ga0326597, IMG submission 203789) | Soil microbial communities from uranium-contaminated site in the Upper Colorado River Basin, Wyoming, United States - RVT100D185 | ecosystem: Environmental > Terrestrial > Soil > Contaminated >... | reverse complement strand
CCTTCTCCAACTTGAACAATCTGGCGTTATACGGCTTCTCCTGGGATGCCGTGAACAACACGATCTGGGGCTGGTCTCAGGACGGAACGCCACTGGTGCGAGCCACCGAGTTTGACCCGGCGTCATTCGTTCCAACCGGCCGCGAGTTCCAGGGCTTCGATCCCGGATTTGTCACGAACATCGCCGGTGGATGCCACATCTACTGCGATGATCCGCGCAATCCTGGGCGGGTGGCCATGGTCGGCCTCCATCAGGGCGACTTCGACTTCATCACCGTGTACGACATGGACGCCGCATGCGGCGGCGGCGGCTTCGCCATCACCCTCTCCGGCCCCTGCCCCGGCTCGAAGACCCTTTCATGGACCGGCGCCGGCTCCGGCCAGATGGGCATCGTCATCGGCAACGCCCAGGGCAACACGACCATTCCCTTCGGCCCCTGCCAGGGAACGGTCCTGGGCATCCGTGGCAGCCTGCTGCTCTACAACGTCATCGGCACCCAGGGCGGCGCCGGTCAGGTCAGCGGCACCGTCGGCGGCAACGCCTGCGGCAAGTTCGTCCAGTGCATCAACACCGGCACGTGCAACACCAGCAACGTCGCCGGCCCCATCTGATTCGGCCTACGCGAATCGGAGACTCGATCTCCTCTGAGATCACTCGCCTCACCCCCGCAAGGGGGTGAGGTTGTTTTTGGGTTGGTCCGAATCTGCTCTGAGCGGCGAACTCGCAGCCGGTCAGCCGCACTGTGACGCCTCGGGCTCCCGGTGCTTCCCGCGGCGGCATTTTCGATTGAGCGCCGATGCCGCCCACGGGTGCAGCCCAAGTCCCGATTCCCCGGCAGCGCCCCATTCTGATATGTGAATCCGGGGCGAGCATTGCGCCAGCGCGAGTCTTGACGTTCATGTGTGCTGTTGAATCAAGAGGCGCGCCCCAAGGCGCGCCTCTCCAGGTCGTTCATCGCGGCAGCACGGGCGCTGTGACCGTGTTGGACTTCACAGAAGCAGAGCCGTTCGATCCACGCCGAGCGACCGCCTGCATGTGAACGAGTGCGAGCGGGGCATTTGCCGGGACGGGGATCTGCGTGCTCGCTTCGCCGTTGGTATCCGCGGTCGCCGTCGCGACGTGAATCACCGGCAACAGCAGATCGAGGCAGAGCCCGCCGAAATGCGAAACGCACGGCCCGCTGCCCAGGTTGTTGGGTGAGTAGAGGAAGAAGACCCGATCGCCCTGGTTCGCTCCGAAGGCGCTCATCGACAGCAGTTCGCCGCGGATGATCGGGTCCGCGACCAGGCGCAGGCCTCTGGGTGTGAGCAGCACCGGACCGCTCAATTGGAGAGGCGTGTTGTACCCCATCACCACGATCTGACCGCTCTCGTTGATGTCGTTGCCGAAGTCGTTGAAGAACTGCCACTCGCGATGCTCGGGGGCGAGGAGATCCTCGAGGTCGCGCAATCCGAGTTCGTCGGTGAAGATCTTCTGGGAGCCGCGAACCTCGCAGGTGGCCTCGCCTCTGGAGTTGAGGCCATACACGCCGTCGTAGCGCCCGCCGGTGTCGGTGATCAGATCCCAGCCGTGTCCGTCTGTCCACCGCACGAGTTGAATCGAGTCGTGCTGCTGGCCGTTGCCGGCGGTCGCGGCCATCTGGCCGAATTCGTTGACCTCAATAAAGCGGCCGAGGGAGAGGCCCGGGGGATTGCCGAACTCCTCGACGGTACCGCGCTCCATGTTGAAGCGGTAGGTGCCTCCGACCACGATCCGCTGATCGCTGATGTCTTCGGGCTTGGCCCACATTCCATGCGGCGTGAGATCGCGAAGTCCCTCGGGGGCGTTGAACCACACGGCGGGTCCGCCCATCCAACCGGGAATGATCGACATGCCGACGATGTCACCGCGATTGTTGATCGCCGTCGGAACTCCGTGCTGATGGCCCGGGAGCGTTCCGAGATCGACGACGTCATAGCCGCCCTGTCCATCCGGATACCACCCGATGGGCCGGCCGTTCTCGCCGCCGATCATGCCGATGATGACGCCGGAGTCGTTGATGTCGAAGGCGCGACTGTAGGGCCCGCCGCTTCCAAGCGGGAGGAACTCCCTGGTTCCGTTCGGACGAGCCACCCAGGCGCGCACGAGGCTGCCTTCGACCGTTGCTCCCACGCAAACGCCGTGAGCGTTCATCGCGCTCACGCGCTGCATCGGTCCCAGGTGGGTTACGTCATAGACCGGAGGATCGGCTGCGAACGCGACCGTCGCGGAGAGAGCCATGGCCATTGTGACAGGAAGCAATCGAGAGTAACGCAGCATACCGCATCGGGAGTCGAACGTGTGCATGGGAGCGTCCTTTCAGGTGATGATTCCGTGTGGGGTGCGAGGCTCGCTGCGGGAAAGGGCCTCGAAACCGGAGAACAGGCGGTTTGGCTGATCGCGTGGCTATTGCACGACTTCGCTGAATGCCGGCGTCGTGCGATTCATCTCCGCGCCCTGGAACCACACCGTGCGGCCGCTCGCGGCGCGGGGGACGCGGACCGTCGCCTCGAACGCTCCCTGACTGTTCGCGCGCCCCGAGGCAAAAAGAACCGGCTGGGCGAGATCGAGTGTGACGTTGAGTTGAGGCACGCGCGTCGAGCCGGGGCCGCGCAGGCTGTAGACGAGGTACTGATTCTGATTGGCGGTGCCGTTGGCGATGGTGAAGGTCGCGTCTTCGCCGCCCACGAGGTTGGCCACGCTGAGTGCGTACGCGCGGCCCGTGCGCGGGATGAGCACGACGGCCCGCTCGGGACTCCACCCGCCGGTGTGGCCTGAGCCGATGATCCAGCCGTTGTCGTTGATCTGTTGGGCGCGGTGGATCTTGAAGTTGTCGGGAATGCCGGCGGTGATGTCGTTGAGATCGCGGATGCCGTTGACCTCATCCCAGATGAAGCCGTGCCACTCCTGTCCATTGTCGATGACGATGCCGGCGCCGACAACCTGGCCGAGGTTGTTGAGGCCGTGGGCGTGGGTGTCCATGGTGATGCCGTTGGGGATGGCAGGGAGCCACTGCACGCCGCCGGCGCGGCTCCACAGGAAGGGGCCGACCTCGCCGATGTTCCGGCCGTATGGACCTTCGCCCACCGCGACGCCGAGATCGTTGATGTCGGAGACTTCGGTAATGCCGCTGTTGCCGCCCACGATCTCCCGGTGAATGTCGATGAACTCGCCGGTGTCGAGGTTGTAGAGAAATGCTTCCCAGTCGCCGCACGAATTGGTGTAGGAGCGCACGCCGACGATGTCGTTGAACTCGTTGATGGCGCGGGCCTGATCGGCGTCGAGGATGCCGAGATCACGGTCGAGCAGGCGCGTTCCAGACTGGGGATCCCAGACGGTCGCCGACCGGCTGAGGTACTGACAGCCGCTCAGGTATCGGCCGCTCACGTCGCCCACAACGATGTCGGCCTCGTTGATCCCGTAGATGCTGGAGAACTGGTCCAGCAGAATGATGCGGCCATCGGGATAGCGCAGCGCAATCCCTCCGGCGATCGTGCCTCCATCATTGATGACGCCGGCGAGCTCGATGGGCACCTTGCCCGTCTCGAGTGTCCACAGGAACGAGCAATTGCCGGTGATCGGGGAGGCGCAGCCGGAGACCTGATTGAGGTTATTGAGCCCGCTGGCGTGCGAGGTGGCGAGCTGGTAGCCCAGATTCCATGGTTCGATGATGACGAGGTCGTACTCGTAGTTCTGGGCCGCGGCGGGGGCGGCCAGCGCGAGCAGGGTTGACAACGCCGCCAGGGAATGACGCAGGGTGGCTTTGAATGTCGGCTTCATTTCTGAAAGACTCCTTGAGTGTGGTGGTCGATGCGGGTGAGTGGATGCGTCTCTCGAGACTGTGGGCCGTGGCTTACCGCACAACTTCGCTGAATGCCGGCGTCGTGCGATTCATTTCCGCCCCCTGGAACCAGACGGTGCGGCCTGACGCGGCGCGGGGGACGTGGACTGTTGTTTCGAATGTGCCGTTCGCGTCGGCGCGTCCCGAGGTCAACAACACGGGCCGCGCCAAGTCGAGCGTGACGTTGAGTTGCGGCACGCGCGTCGAGCCGGGGCCGCGCAGGCTGTAGACGAGGTACTGATTCAGCAGCGGCGTGGCGCCATGGATCGTGAAGACCGCATCGGATCCGCCGACGAGGTTGGCGACGGTCAGGGTGTAGGAGCCGATGGGCGTAAGGAGGACCGAGCCCGCCTCGCCGGTCTGCTGATTGGAGGCGAAGACTACCATCTGCTGCGCGTTGTTGATAGTGACGCCGGTGTTGATGACGTACCAGTGCCCAATGGGGGCGTCGATGAGCGTTTCGATGTCGATGTTGCCCAGGCCCTCAAAGCGCACCGCCGGGGCGACGTTGAGGCGCATGACCACGTCGCCGAGGTCGTTGAGGTCCGTGGCGCCGTTGCCGCTGCCGCACTGGGAGAGGATTTCCCACCCCACGCCATCGGTGTACCGGGCAGCCACGCGATCGCAGTTGCCGCCGCTGCTGAGGATGGCCAGCCCGCCGACCTGGTTGCGCTCGTTGATGTCGGCGGCGGTGGTCGCGAGGTACGATCCCGGCGGGCGGCCGAGATCCTCCGCGATCATCGTGTTGAGATTGAGTCGTTTGACGGTGAAGGAGTGATCGACGAGCATTCGCTGGTCGTTGACATCCGAAGGATCGAAGACACCCGTCGAGAAGAGATCGATCCCACTGCTTCCGCTGCGAAAGAGCATGGGGCGGCGGAAGGTGCCGTCGGAGGAGTAACCGACGATGTCGCCGACGTTGTTCAGGGCCGTGGCGAGGCTGGCGACCTCTCCCGGGCGGCTGTTGAGCATCTCGACGCTGTAGCCGCCCTGACCGTCGGGAGTCCAGAGCGCCGCCTTGCCGCCGAAGTCGACGGAGTAGTCGGATGGTCCAATGGCGCCGACGATCTGCCCCAGTTCATTCACGTCGTTGGCGACGCTGCTCCGCATCCCCGGCGGCATGGGGAGCAATCGAAACACTGGATCGGCGATCCAGGCGCGCTGCCCGCTTGAGGTGTCGATGCCGACCACCACGGCCGATTCATTCATGGCCACGGCGCGGCCCGGTCCGAGAAACGTGGGTTCGTAGCGGGGCGGACCCGCCGACGCCATCGGGCACAGCGCCACGGACAGAATTGCGATTCGAGTAGATCGGGTCATGTTCAAGACGTTCTCCTTTGCGTCGCTCATCCGGACCGGCGCCGCGGTCCCAAAGGGGGAAGCGGCCGCGTAATAAACTCTGAGGACTCGGTTGATCTCATCACGCTACTGCACAACCTCCCTGAATGCCGGCGTCGTGCGATTCATTTCCGCCCCCTGGAACCAGACGGTGCGGCCTGACGCGGCGCGGGGGACGTGGACTGTTGTTTCGAATGCGCCGTTCGCGTCGGCGCGTCCCGAGGTCAACAACACGGGCCGCGCCAAGTCGAGCGTGACGTTGAGTTGCCCAACGAAAGTCGAGCCGGGGCCGCGCAGGCTGTAGACGAGGTACTGGTTTGCGTTGGCCGTCGCGCCCGTGAGTGTAAAGGCCGCGGTCTGGCCGGAAACGAGGTTCTCCACGCTCAGCCAGTAGACCGGCGTCAGCAGCATGACGCGATCTTCGCGCGCGACATAGTCCTGACCATAAGCGATGATCTGACCGCGGTTGTTGATCCCCGTGGCTTCGTAGATGTTGCGCGTCAGACCGGGGTCGATGACGGCGGCGAGCGTGCGAAGGCCCTGCTGCGGCGACCAGACCCAGCCGCGGGCGACGCCCTCTTCCACGCCGCCCACGACCTCGCGGCGATCGTTGAGCCCTCCAAGGGAGTGGCGCGTGCCCATCCAGGGAATGATCTGATAGCCTCCGGTCTCCGTCCAGAGCGCCGCCTGGTTGCACTCGTGCGAGCAGGAGGCGATGCCCGCGATGTCGCCGCCGGCGTTGATGCGTCCCGCCCCGAACCGGGCGAATCCCGGCGGCTGAGGCAGGAATGTGCGCGAGCCGTCGGGCTCGACGCGAATAACGCTTGAGCCTCCTCCGGCGGCGATCTGTCCGACGTCGTTCATGTCGCCCGCGCTCGAACTCTGGTACTCCGGAAAGAGTTCGACCAGGCCCTGCTCATCGGTGTAGAGCAGGGCGCGGGTCGGCGTGAGGAACGTCTGTGAATCGAAGGAAGTGCCGACGATGTCGCCATGAATGTTCATCGCCGGACCGCGGCTGCCGTCCAGTCGCGGGAGCGTGCCGATGATCGTGTAGTTGTTGTCTTCGAAGCGCCAGATCTGCCCGGAGTCGTAGCCGCCGTCGCCGGCGATGACTCCGGCGTCGTTGAGATCGACCGCCAGGTAGTAGTCGGACATCGCACCGGGCGGAGGAGGCAAAAGCGTGAGCCCACTGTCAGCCGACCAGCGCCATGCGCGAACAGACAAGCCGCCTCCCGTGAACATCGCCCACCCCACCACGACGCCATGGTTGTTGATGGCAAGCGGGAATGTAATGTAAGCGTCCGGCACGAGCGGAATATCCGTGACTGTGTACTCGATGGTCTGTGCTGCCGCAGGGCCGGCCAGAACCACGAGGGTCGCTGCGGTCGCGACGATTCGGACGGGCTTCACCGTCCACGGTTTTGACTGATGATTCATGGTGGTCCTTCTTGGGTGAAGATCGCTGCCGGACCAGGTCGCGAATCGACCTTCACTCCATTGATTCAATCCACGATCTCGCTGATGACAGGCGTGGTGCGGTTCATCTCCGCCCCCTGGAACCACACCGTGCGGCCGCTCGCGGCGCGGGGGATGTGAACCGTCGCCTGGAACGCGCCCTGACTGCTCGCGCGCCCCGAAGCAAACAGCACCGGCTGGGCGAGATCGAGTGTGAGGTTGAGTTGCGGCACGAACGTCGATCCAAGTCCGCGCAGGCTGTAGACGAGGTACTGGTTCTGGTTCGGCGTGGCGTTGGCGATTGAGAATGTCGCATCCGCGCCGCCGGCCAGATTGCTCACGCTCAGTGCGTAGGCGCTGCTGCCACGCGGGATGAGGACCACCGCCCGCTCGGGACTCCACGTGCCGGTGTGCCCGGAGCCGATGATCCAGCCGTTGTCGTTGATGTCATTGGCGCGATCGATGATGAAGCCGTTGGGGATGCCGGCAGTGATGTCGTTGAGGTCGCGCATTCCGTTGACTTCATCCCAGATGAAGCCGTGCCATTCGAGTTGGTTGACGATGCCCATGCCGACGACCTGGCCGAGGTTGTTCAGGCCGTTGGCGTGGGTGTTTATGGTTCGGCCGTTGGGAATGGCAGGCAGGAACCGAACGCCGCTCGCGCGACTCCAGATGAACGCGCCGACTTCGCCGATGTTCTGTCCGTAGGGTCCTTCGCCGACGACTTCACCGTTTTCGTTGATGTCGAAGACTTCAGTCAGACCCATCGAGGAACCGACGACCTCGCGGTGAATATCGATGAACTCGCCGGTATCGAGGTTGTAGAGAAACGCTTCGTAGTCGCCGCATGAGTTGGTCGTGGAACGCACGCCAACGATTTCATTGAAGTCGTTGATGGCGCGGGCCTGGTCGGCGTCGGGAATACCGAGATCGACATCCAGCAGACGGGTGCCGTGGTCGGCGTCCCACACGGTGGCTGAGCGACTGAAGTACTGGCAGCCGCCAAGGTAACGACCGTTCAGATCGCCCACAACGATGTTTGAGTCGTTCATTCCGTAAATGTGCGAGAACTGACCGATCTGCCCCATCGTGCCGTCTGGATAGCGAATCGCGTTCGAACCAGCGATGGACCCGAGGTCGTTCATCACGCCGCTGAGGTTGATCGGCGCTTTGCCGTTCTCGAGCGTCCAGAGGAACGCGCATCCGCCGCTGAGCGGCGTCGCGCAACCGGAGACCTGATTGAGATCATTCAGGCCCGTCGCGCGCGATGTGGCCAGGTTGTACTGCTGGTCCCACGGCTCGATGATGACGAGGTCGTACGCATAGTTCTGGGCCGCTGCCGGTGCGGTGAGGAACAGCGGTGCGGCGAGCAGGGACCAGAGGAAATGATGGAATGAGCGGGTGGTGGGTGAGATCGGCATTGAGTATCTCCTCGGTTGGGGGGGGTGCGAATCTCGCCTGACGTGGTGAGGCGCCGGTCGATGATGTGATCACTCCAGCCGCGCGACGTTGCTCACGCCGCACGAGGTGATGTCAAGAAGTTGCATGTATCCGCCACAGGCGCCGGGGCCGGCGCTGGCGTTGAGGGTGCGCGATCCGTTGCCGCCCGCGCCGCCCTGCCACGCCAGTTGAATCTGATTCGATCCGAGGCCCAGCGGAGTCCCGGCGCAGGGGTTGCCGTTGGGGATGCGGAAGGAGCCGGTGCTCCGCGCAAATATGAGCGCCGCCTGGCCATCGGGCGTCGCGCCGGACCATTCGATGCGGATCGGCCCGCCGCTGGGGCATGTCGCATCAACCGCGAGAGCCAGACGAGCCGACTGGCTCGCGTACTTGAAGATGGACATGTCATAAGCGCCGGTGTTGGCGTTGTAGAAGTCGGCGCCCACAAAGAGGTTCTCAGCCCGATCGAAACGCATCAGGCGCGAGAAGACGACCTCTTCCTGGAGGTTGCCCGCGACGACGCCCCGGTTCCGCTCGACGCCGCTGGAGGCGTCGAGTTGGAAGAGGATCATGTCGCCGCTGTAGGGCGCCGAGACGGTGTAGCCGGCGATGAAGACGTGACCCGCCGAATCGACGATCACACTCGTCGGGAAGTCGAGGCAGTTGACGCAGTTGGCCCCGTAGGAATGCGACCAGAGGAATGCGCCGGTGCCCGCGTCAAGTTTGACGCTGTAGAAGTTGTCGTTGGAGTTGGAGCGGTCGATGTCGGGATCGACGCTGCCGGTGACGTAGACGCCGCCGACGCCGTCGATCGCCAGGCCGCGCGCCGAATTGTGATTGAGAATCCCCTCCGATGACTGCCACAGCACGAGTCCATCGCTCCCGCGCACGCGGATCGTGCCGTAGCGGTTGAATCCGGTGATGATGGAAGAGCCGGTGACGAAGAGGTCGCCGGAATCGTCGAGGAGCATGGTCAGCGGGTAGTCACCTCCGTTGCCGCCCCAGTGCGTCTCCCAGATGTTCAGGCCGCTGGCCGGGTTCAACTTAATGACAACGTAATCGGGCTGGAGACTGCCCATGACGCCGTGGATGAGCACGACGGGGTCGCCGGCCTGATCGACGAGAATCTGGAACGCGTTGTCGAGGGAATAGGGCGCCTGGGCCGGGCCGTCCCACACGCGCTTCCACTGGAGGGCGCCGCTGGAGTTGAACTTGAGGATCATCGCGTCAGGCCCGTCGCCGACGGTCCCGCCCGCGAGGTAGACGTTGCCGGCCGCGTCCACGGCGACCGAGCCGGCGTGTTCGGAGAGGCCCGGCCCGCTGCTGTACTGGAGGGTGTGGAGCAGGTTGCCCGTGGCGGCGTCGTACTTGAGCGCGAGTACGTTGGCGTAAGAGCCTGGTCCCGGCGTGTTGCCGCAGACCCAGAGGACTCCGCCCGGCCCCAGCGCGATGCCCCGCGACTGGTCGTGCCAGTTGCCCGGCCCGTTGAAGGAGCGCTGCCAGATCAGCGAACCATCAGGATCGTATGCGGCCGTGATGATGTCCGTGTTCGACGATGAGCCGTGGATGCCGGTGATGTAGGTGACGCCCGCGCCGTCGATGACCGTGGCCTTGAGACCGGCGATCAGCGACGTGCCGACGGGCAGCCGCGTTACCCACTCGGGTGTCAGTTGAGCGTTGAGCACGCCGCCCGTCGCGAGCAGGCCGGTCGCGGCGCTTCCCAAGGCCAGACCACGCATTGAGTTCCTGAGCATTTCACATCTCCTTTGCTGATGTTGAGTCCGACCGCGCTCCCGCCCGGCTGGATCCTTCGCTTACATTCAAGGATGCAACACACGTACCAGGTGGCGAGTGACCCTCGGAATGCACTCATTTCAGGGTCGATTCCCTGTCGCGTCCCCGATTCGGCGCTCTCACCGGGCGGGCGTTATCGACGGTTCGCGCCCTGCGAAGGGCGAGCGCCTCCTGAGCCGGCGGATTTGGGCCAAAGGTTTGGCCACCCGCCACCTCGCCGCGGAGCAGCGCGGTCGGACTACGCTTTCGCGATACGTCAGACCCGCCCGGTATCGCCATTGACCAGCGAGCATCGTCCATCCCGATCAAGACCGGCCGGTGGATCGAGCATTGATCTCACCGGCCGCTGGCACATCCGCCCCGACCCCGGCAACGTGGGCCTGGCGGAGACGTGGTGGAATGAACCGCTGCGCGAGCCGCCCTGGCGCGCGGTCGAAGTGCCCGGCGCGTGGCAGCGCGACCTTGGCGTCGAGTTTCATACGGTCGCGTGGTATCGACGCCGCGTGATGATCCCCGATGACTGGACATGGAGCCGCACGCTGCTGCACTTCGAAGCCGTGGCGACCGAGGCGACGGTCTGGGTGAATGGGCGGCGAATCGGCTCGCACTGCGGCGACTACATCCCCTTCGAGTTGGACATTACTGAACAGGTCGCGCCCGGCGGCGCGATCGACATCGTCATCCGCGTCGATGAGAGGCCCGGCCACATCACCAAGGGCTTTCACGACATGCTCAGCCTCCACCACGGCGGCCTCTGGCAGCCGCTGCGCCTCATCGGTTGCGGCGGTCTGCACGCGCGGCCGGACGGCATCGCCGTCGTCGCCGACGCCGCGACGGGCGAAGTGCGCATCACCATCGAACTTGATCGCCCCACAGCGCAGGTCGGCCGGGCGCGCCTGTCGATCGTCGATGCCGCCGGCGCCCTCGCCTCGCCTGAGAGCGACGTCGAGATTCCCGCAACGGCGACACAAGCGCATTCGACGTTGCGCGTGGACAGCCCCCGACTCTGGTCGCCCGATGACCCCGCCCTCTACGAGGCGCACATCCGACTCATCGATGCCGCCGGGCAGATCGAGTCGCACCTCGTCCGCTTCGGATTCCGCTCGCTGCGCATCGACGGCACGCGCATCGTGCTCAACGACTCGCCCATTCACCTGCGCGGCGTGCTGCACTGGGGGCACGAACCTCAACACATGGCCCCCGCACCGACGCCCGATCAGGCGCGCGAGGAGTTCGAGACGCTGCTCGCGATGGGATTCAACTGCGTCTGCCTGTGCATGTGGTATCCGCCGCGCTGGTACTTCGATCTCGCGGATGAAATGGGCATGCTGCTCTGGCAGGAGCATCCCAACTGGCACGCGCCCATGGATGATGATCTCCTGCCCGAGTACCAGCGCCTCTACAGCGCCTTCCTGCGCCGCGATCGCAATCATCCGAGCGTCGTCATCGTCAGCGCGACCTGCGAGCATCCCTGCTTTCACCCGCGCCTGGCGCAGTGGTGGTGGGACACGGCGCGGGCGATGCTGCCCGGCACGCTGCTTCAGGTGCAGACGGCGAGTTTCGCCTGGGCCGATCACGAGCGCACCGATCTGCACGATGAGCACACCTACGACAACAACAACCGCTGGGTCAATTACCTTGAGGACTTGCAGGACACGCTGGCGACCATGGCGGTGCGGCCGTTCGTGATGGGTGAGACGATCGCTTTTTCGTCGTGGCCGGACTTTGATGCGATGGCGCAAGCGGTCGGCGGGCAGCGGCCGTGGTGGCTGCCGGCGATCTTCGAAAGCGGGCGAAGTTTTGAACGCGAGCTGCTCGATCGCTACGGAGCGGAAGTCGTCGAGCGCTTCCGCGCGCAAAGCAACCGCCACCATCTGCTCGGTCGGCAGTTCCAGATCGAGCGATTCCGCGAGTATGCGAACCACGCCGCTCTCGTGATGAACCACCTGCGCGATGTGCCGGCATGCACCTGCGGGTTCAAGGATGACCTCGACCGCTGGCGCTTCACGCCGGATCAGACGCGCGGCTGGCTGGCCGATGCGCCGCTCATCCTGCGCACGCCGGATCATCGGCGATCGTTCGTTGCCGGTACGCGCGACCGCGTCGAGGTTCTGTTGTCGAACTTCGGGCGAAGTGAGTTCGATGGAATGGTGCGATTGAGCATGGAAGGATCGCGGGGGACGAAGCCCACGTTCAATGAACGTGGGATTCGGTGCGCGCCCGGAGAAGTCGCATGTATCGAGTTTGACGTGCAGTGGCCGGCGCTGACGGACGACCGACCGCAGCGCGCGCGAGTTGAGGCCCACGCCGATGGGCTTGAATCCAATTCGTGGAACATCTGGCTTTTCCCCGCCGCGCCGACGGACCCGCCGCCGGGCGTCTACCGCCTCGACGGACTGCCCTTCGAACCCGCCGACAGCGAACCCGATGATCTCGAACGCGGCTACTCGCGCGGTTTCGGCCTGCCCGTCAATCGCTGGGTCAACCGCCTGCCCGATCCCGCCCGCCTCGCGCCGCACCTGCCCGCGTGGCGCTGCGATGAGCCGATTCCCTCGGAGGCGCGCACCATCCTCACCCACAAACTCACGCACGGGCTCATCGATTTCATGGTCGCCGGCGGGCGCATCGTCCTCCTGGCCTCGAAGACCCGCGGCGGACTCGGCACCTGCTACGAGTGGTTCTTCGGCCAGTGCCCGCTGGTCATCGAGGAGTCGCCGCTCAATGAGGGCGACAGCGAGTGGATCGTCGATCTCCTCGGCATGGACCTCACGCGCACCTACGCGCGGATGATCCCCGTCGAAGACCTCGGCCTGGTCGACTGTGTTGACCCGCTGGTGCGCTGCGTCTACACCCACGACCAGCGCCGGCCGCGGCTGTTGGATATGCTCTTCCACACGCGCGTCGGGAAGGGGATGTTGACGGTGAGCAGTTTCGACCACAGCGACCCGGCGGGGCGGTATCTGCTGGAGCGGTTGATACGAAACGATGAGATAGATTGTGGCGCGATGTGTGATGAAGCGTTTTTGCGGCGGCTTGTCGTTTGAGGTAGCTTGATGAGCGAACGCACTGTTGTACCTATCAACTGGCCGGTCAACCCGTGGCCGATGCACGCCATTCTCGCCGCGATCCCTTTCATCGGGCTCGCCGCCTTCGCCGTGACGATTCCGTTTGTGCCTCGCCTCTCCGTCAATGTCGGACCTCTTGAAGCGCTCGTCGCAGCGCTGGTCGCCGGCGGGTTCGCGGCGAAGTTCATCCACCGGATACTGAGAGCCCGTACGCTCTCACACGCTCAGATCCGGCGCACCGCTCATCCCGAGCAAGCGGCAGACTTGCTCGCGGTTACGATCGAAATCTACCTTCGCCATCGTCGAGTTTACGACATCGCAGGTTTCCTTTCGCGCCGCAGAATTGGGTGGGGCACGTACAGCAGTCATCTCGCCAGCGCGTTCCTTGAACCGCCGCGCACCGTTGTCGATCAACGGATCAGCGATCGCTTTCACGCGGACAAGTCGCTGCCGGGATACTTCCTCGAGGCCGAGGAGGTTCCGGTCATCGGGAGGGAGCAAATCTATGCGCTGCTTGCCTTCATTGCGATCATCATGGGACTCGGCGCAAGCGCTCTCGGCTGGTGGCCGCAAGTGAGCCGTCTGGGTTGGTTGGGACTCGCTGCGATTCTTGGAGTGATGGCCGTGTTGGTGGTCATACCTCTCCACCGATTCGTGCTTTCGACGGGGCGAGGCTTCGGCCGACCGCTGGCGGTGCTCGCCTCGCCGGGTGTGCTCGATGATCAGCGCGGCCGGCGGTGGGTGGCCGGTGAGGCGACGATGTTTGTCTGCATGAGGGGGCCGCATGTGCATGCGTTGGTGATCGGGCCTGCCGGACAGGTGGCGTTCACTTTTGAGAATGAATCGAGCGGAGATCTCCTTGCCCTCTGGCAGCGCTGGAATCATCCGCATCCGCGGCCGGAACTGGTGATGTGACAGGACACCGTCACTGCCATCACTCGCGCACAATGCGCGGCAGCCCCTTCGCCGCGCGGTCGCGGTCGATGATCTGGTGGACGTCCGATGCGGCCTTGTCGAGCGCTTGTTGCGCTGACGCGCCCTTGCGCACCGCATTGACCAGCGCGGCGGTGATCGCGGTCTGAAGATCGAGTTGATACCGCGACGCCTCGACGAATCCCGGCGCTTCGCCCGTCTCGGGGTGGGGCGTCACGGCGTATTCGAGCCAGGCGGCGCGATCGGCATACTGCTCGCGCCGCAGCGGCGGGATGCGCACGACGCCATCGGGTGTGATGAGGCCGGTAGTGGAGCGGAACGCCTCCGATCGCACAACCGACAGGAGCGCCGGCGGGGCGACGCGCAGGCTGTCCCAGTAGCGCAGCGCCTGCCGCTCGCTGGTCATCCACCGGATCATCTCCCAAGCCTTGCGCGGGTTCTTGCTGTGCGAACTCACCCCCCAGAGGACGCTGCCGCTTACTACCGCGCGCCGCCTGCCGCGCGGCAGCGGGGCAATCGCGTAATCAAGATCAGGACTGTCGAGTTCAATGCTTGGAGCGCCCCACGAGCCGTGCAGCAGTATCGCCAACGAGCCGACTTTGAACAGTTGAACCGGGCCCGCGGCTGATTCGGCATGGCCCATCGCCTTGATTGGCGCATCCTCGGGAATGATCGAGACGAGGAACTCCAACGCCTCGACACCTTCGGGCGAATCGATCAGCGTCGTCGTGGCGGTCTCATCCCACAATGTTCCCCCTGCCTGATGCAGAAAGGCCATGAAGGGCCACGCCCAGAGATCGAACATGATGCCGTACTGCACCGTGCGGCCGCGAGCATCCTTGATGGTCAACAATCGTGCCGCCCGCGCGAAGTCATCCCACGTCCACTCGCTCGTCGGATTTTCGATGCGCTCCTCGGGATGTGCGGCGTTCCACTTGTCGAAGAGGGTACGGTTGTAGTAAAGCCCGTACTGCGCGTTGTCGGAGGGCAGGGCATAGATGTCATCGCCGACGATGAGTTGCTCCCAGATTTCCGGGAAGTAGTCGGCAACCTCCGCCTCGCTCAGGCCGACCTCGGGGTCATTGATGAACTGATTGAGCGGCGTGAGCATGCCCTTGTCCACGAAGGCGTGGTAATAATCGATGCCCAGGCGCATAACATCCGCCCCGCGCCCCTGCACGTGCCAGGCGTTGTACTTCTCGACGATCTGCGTGTGGCGCTGGTAGCGGATGCCCCAGCCGGGATGGAGTTCCTCGAATCCGCGCGCATAGCCATCGCGGAACAGTTGATCCTCGAAGGGCATGCCCCACACGGCCATGGTGAGTTCCTTCTCGCCCACCGGCAACGCTGCTGGCGGCACGAGCACGAAGGCCGTGAGCAGGGCAATCGCGAGGATGATCCAGGCAGCGTTTCTCATGTCATGTGTGTGAACTCGGGCCCGTAACGTTTACCACAAAGACACAAAGACACGAAGACACGAAGACACGAAGAACACATGGAGAGGAGAGAAGGCGTCCTGAGGTCAATTGTTCATTGCTGATGGATTCAACTCCTCAATCCCATTGGATTCTGTTCTTCTGCCTTTGCGTTCTTTGTGACTTTGTGGCTTTGTGCCTTTGCGGTGAACATTCAGCGTACGAGAGCGAGATCGGGTCGAATCATCCTTTGATCCCCGTGAGGGTGACGCCTTGCACGAAGGCGCGCTGGAAGATGAGGAACACCGCGATGAGCGGGACGGTGATGATCGTCGCCGCCGCCATCTGCACCGGCCACGAATCCGTGTAATACTGGCTCGAAAGGGCCGCAACCGCCAGCGGCAGCGTCGCGAGGTCGTTGCTGTCGATCACGATGAGCGGCCAGAAGAGGGAGTTCCACGAGCCGATGAAGGTGAAGATCGCCAAAGCCGCCAGCGCGGGCTTGATCGAAGGCACGATGAGGTGCAGGAAGATCTCAAAGTCGCTGAACCCGTCGATGCGCCCGGCGTCGAGGAGGTCATCGGGCACGGTGGAGATCGCCTGGCGCATGTAGAAGATGCCGAAGGCGCTGGCGAGGAAGGGCACGATGAGCGCCTGGTAGTTGTCCACGTACCCCAGCCAGCCGCAGATGACGTAGGCGAAGATGAAGGAGACTTGCGCCGGCAGCATCATGACGAGCAGCAGGAGGGTGAAAGCGGCGCGGCGCCCGGCGAAGCGCATCTTCGCCAGCGCATAGCCGGCGAGCGCATTGTGCGCACCGGCGAGAAGTGTGACGACGAGCGCGACGAGGAGGCTGTTGAGGTAGTAGCGGCCGAGGTTGGCTGTCTCCCACGCCTGCGCGTAGTTGCCCCATTGCCAGTCCCACGGCCAGCCGGCGGGCAGGAGCGTGGGCGAGGGGTTGATCGCTTCGCCGCGGGTCTTGAGCGAAGTCGAGATCATCCACGCAAAGGGGACGAGCATCGTCAGGGCCAGCGCGTAGAGCACGGCGTGAATGCTCCAGCGCATCAGCGGGGAGGGCTGAAAAAGTGTGTGGCGATCGCTCATGCCGCCTCCGCCCGGTTTGCCATCGCCCGCCACTGCATCGACGTGATGATGATCGTGAGTGCCAGAATCACTACGCCGATGGTCGAGGCGTAACCAAGGCGGTTGAGAGTGAACTCGCGATAGAGGTAGAGGTTGAGGACATCAGCCCAGCCCTCCGCGCTCGTGCCGATCATCACGAGGACGATGTCGAAGACCTGGAGCGCTCCGATCATGCCGGTGATGAGCAGGAAGAAGGTCATCGGCCGCACGCTCGGCCAGGTGATGTGGCGCAACGTCTGCCAGGGCGTGGCGCCATCCACGGCCGCGGCGTCGTAAAGCGAGCGCGATACGCCGCTCAACGCCGCAAGATAGAGCACGACCGCAAAGCCCAGCCCGCGCCAGATTGAGACAAAGATGATCGTCGCCAGCGCCCACGGCGAGCGGCCCAGCCAGTCGGGCAGGCTCGCGCGATCGACGCCAACCGAGGTGAGAAGCGTGTTGAGCAGCCCCCCCGGCGAGGAATCGAGCACCCAGCGCCAGATGAAGCCGATCGCCACGATCGAGATGATCGTCGGCACGAAGAGAATCGTGCGGATCATCGTGCGGCCGCGGAACCACTCGGCGTTGAGGGCCGCGGCGGCGAGAAAGGCCCCTCCCGTGGTGATGGGCACGGTGATGATCGCGAAGAGCAGCGTGTTGCGCAGGGCGGGCCAGAACGGCCCGGCGGCGAAGAGCGCGCGGTAATTCTCAAGGCCGACGAATCGCGGCGAGCCGCCGCCGGACCACTCGAAGAAGGAAAGGGCGACGCCCGCGATCGAGGGCAGAGCCGTGAAGAGCACGACGATGGTCAGAGGGAAAGCGAGATACCACCACGCATTGTGCTGCGTTCTGTCGCGCATGACAGCAGTGTTGTATCCGCGTCGGGGCGGGAGGCAATGCGCGATCGCCATCAAAAAACCCCGGCAGGGGACTGCCGGGGCTTTGTTTGCCTCATTCGAGACTCGTCGTCGTTGGATCACGGAATCTGCACGACGTTGCTCGCATCGCAGGGGCTGCCGTCCACGACGAACATCTGGAGGTACTTGCGGCAGGCCGGGGTGCCGGCGGTGCTGGAGACCTGGCCGGAGCCGTTGGCGCCGGTGCTGCCCTGATAGACGAGTTGAATGCCGCTGCTGCTCAGGCCGGTCTGCGTGCCGGCGCAGGCGCCGCCGGGGATGGTGAAGTTGCCGGTGCTGTTGGCCAGCGCGATGCCCATCGGGCGGCTGGGGGTGGCGTTGGCCCAGGAGACGGTGACCCGGCCGGGGCATTCGCCACTGATGCGAAGCGAAAGGCCGGGCGTCCCGCCGGATTGGAACTCCGCGCCGAGGATGGTGCTTCCCAGTCCGGCAATGGTCAGATCCTGGAGCAGCAAGCCGGTCTTGGAGTACTGGAAGATGTGTCCCGCGGTGCCGAAGGCGCCGGTGAGCCAGAGGGTGTCATCGGCGGGATCCCAGGCGATGCCGTAGCCGCCACCACTCTGGAGATTGACGGCAAGGGCAGCGCGGGGTGTTTCATCATTATGCCACAATTCCGCGTCGGTTGCAAGCGATCGGCCCCGGTGTTGACCCAAGTTTGGGGATCGATGCGACCACGTTGTGATTTGAGGATGAACTGGGCGTTCTGGAGAGTTGCGTTGAGACGGGGCATCCATTCGATTGAAAGGCCGGATCCGGGGGGGCTCGGGTGGCGGCCAGGGTATGCGGCGACCCGGACGCCTGGCAAGCCACGCAAACTGACCAAAGGAGGCGAGAACATGAACAGGACGCGAACGATGAGACTGGCGGCCGCGGCAACACTGCTTGCAGCCGCAGGCCGGGCCGGAGCACAGGTCGAAACGGCCCAGTTCCTTGAAACCAACGAGCACGGCTCGTTCCTTCGCAGCACCTATCGACTTCCGGGAGTTCAGCCCTGGGTCGGCGACCACGAAGGCCGCATCGCCCTTACCACCCCCCGCTGGGTGCAGGACGATGGCGGCCTGCGCTGGATTCCCAATGAAGTCTCCCTCGGCGATGACGGGGCGATCCTGTTCGCGGGACTCGGCACCAACAACCAGTCCTTGCGGCTCTACGGCACCGGCGCCTCGCAGAGCGTCTTCGACCACACCCAGACCGGCTCGGCGGGGCCGTTCGTCGCCGTCGCCGATCACGCCGGCGTTGCGGCCGGCATGGTTGTCGTCGATCTCGACCCCGGGCAGGAGTTTGCGTATGAGGCCACCGTTCACGTCTTCTCGACCACGAGCAGCGGCACGCCGGCGTGGTCCTACGCCTTTCCGACGACGCTCAACTACTTCGGCGGAGGGGTGGCGATCAGCGACGACGGCAGCCGCATCCTGATGTGGAAGGCCGACCCGCACATCAGCAAACTCCGCGTCGAAACCTTTGACCGTCAGGGCAACAGCATCTCGAGCGGGCAACTCGGCTACGACGCCAACTTCCACGCCCGCCAGACGCGCCTGAGCGACGACGGCCGCCGCGCCTACTTCAACATCCTCGCCCGCTCCTACATCTACGACACGACGACCGGCCAGATGGAGTACGAGCACAATATCGGCGCGTCCTTTGACGCGCACGCCTTCTCGGGCGACGGCAATCGATTCGCCTTCGGCAACTTCGGATACGTGCGCGTTTTCGGCGAGACCTCGCCGGGCGTCTGGTCGCAACTGGCGAACTACACGACGCCGAGCGGCACTTTTGTGTCGCGCTGCGCACTCAATCGCGTTGGGAGCCGCCTGGGCTATCTCATTCAGCGCTATTCGCCGGGCTATGACCAGGTGAGCGTCGGCATGTACGACGTGGATGCGCAGTCGCGTCTCTTCGAGCACCTCTACGATGCGGCGGGCACGAGCAATCAACTCGCGGCGTCGAGTTGCGCCATCGACGACGAGGGTGAATACGTCTCGGGTTCGACGTGGGGAGATTCGTTCAACGCCACACCCGAGGGGTTCGTCTTTGACGCCGCCGGCAACGCGACCTGCGAGATCGACTCGCGGGGCTCGGCGATGACCAGCGACATGGATGCGGCGGGGGACGTCCTGGCCATGGGCTGCAAGGCCGTCCACGCCAACACGTTCGGCAACGGCGGCGATGTGATTGTCGCGGATGCGTTCCCACAGGAACTGCACGTGCTCGGCTATGCCCGCGCCGGCGGCACCGTCGAACTCCGCGTCGCGCAGACCGGGCAGCGCGTGCAGATCGCCGTCTGCCGCGAACTGGGCAATTCCAACACTCCATTCGGTCCCAGCGAACTCAACCTCAACGCGCTGCTTACGACAATCGGCCCGATCACGATTCCCAACGGAGGCCTGATCCGGCTGATCCAGATTCCCGGCAGCCTGGCCGGACGGATCATTCATGTCCAGGCCGGCATCAGCGGCGGCAACCCGCACCTCACGAACAAGGTCTCGGTGCGCATCCAGCCGTGAGGTTCTGGCGGATGCGAGTAAGCAGTGCGCGAGGCCCGTGTTCCGCGAGCATGGGCCTCGCTCGTTTTCTGATTGCGGGCAGTGACCATGCCCGATAACAGCCACCATGTCCAGGGTCCACACCCACGAGCCGCTGGGGGGTGCTCTTCCCGGCTGCGGCGATGCAACGCGCGCCGTGGCCGCGGAGCATCTTCGTCATCGCCGCTGGGTGGAGGCGGCCGAGTCGCTTGAAAGGCTGGCGGAGAAAGACGCCGGTGCGGCGATGCAGCATCGCCTGGCGCGGAACTTCGCCGCACTCCAGCAGCATCGTTCCGCGCTCTGCGAACGGCTCGTTACCTCGAAGGGTTCCGGGGCAACTTGTCAGCCTGCGCGATCGCCAAGCGGCGCGTTGACGCTGCTGCACACCGCGCCGCCGCGCGAGCCGGTCATGCTCTCGCCCGGCGGCGAGCCGCTCGAAGCGCTGCGGCAAACGCTTGCCGGGCTTGAAGACGATCAGAATCGCGGGCGATGCCTGGCTCTTTGCGGCCTGGGCGACGGTCATCTCCTGACACATCTCGCCGCCCACCCGTCTCAACTTCAACTCGGCCAGCAGCAGTGCATCCACGTCATCGAGCCGCATCCCGAAGTGTTGCTCGGAGCGATGATGATTCACGACTGGGCGGGCGAACGCGGTCCGATCGCCGATCGCCGGTTTCAGTGGTGGATCGGCGAGTCGTGGGCGAACGAACTGCACGAGGCGCTGGAGCGGGATCCTTATCTGCCCTACCCCGAGCGGCCGGTGCGCCTGAGCATCGTCGGCGACGAGATCGATGCGACGCTGCGCGAAGTGCTGGCGGTGCTGATCGAGGGCGAAAAGCGGCTGGCGGCACGGGTGGAGAAGCGGTATGCAAGCGGGCTTACTCCACGATTCGCGGAGCCTCATCGTGGGCGTGGGCCGGGCGTCCTGCTCCTCACCACGCGCTTTTCGACGGTGCTCCAGCACTCGACCCGCGACCTCGGCGAAGCATTCGAGCAACTCGGCTGGTCGGTGCGCCTGCCCATCGAGCCGAGCGACTGGCACCGCAACTCGCGGCGCAACCTGCTGCGACACCTGGCTGACTTTCAGCCCGATCTCGTCGTCCAGATCGACCACTTGCGGCACGAGCATCGCGGCCTGTTTCCGCCTCAGTTGCCCTTCGCTTGCTGGATTCAGGATGATCTGCCGAACCTCACAAGTCGTGAGGCGGGGGCGCAGATCGGCCCGCGCGACTTTGTGCTCACGACGACCGCCGCGGTCTACGAGCACGACTACGGCTACCCGGCGCGGCAGTGCCTCTACATGCCCAAGGCGACGCGCCTGCCCGATCTCGACTCCATCGCGCGCGTTGAGGCGCCGGACGTTGTCTATGTATCTAACGCTTCGGCGACTCCGGAAGCGCTCATTGGGCAGGTCGAGCGCGAGCACTCCCGCCAGCCCATCGTCGCGCCACTGATCCGCGCGGTCGGTGAAACCCTCGTCGCTCAGTATGCGCGCGGCGAGACGATCGCCACAGTCGGGCAAGTGCAGCGCATTCTGGAGGACCACATTGATCGCCTGGGCGTCAGGCCGACTGATGACGGCTCCTTCGCCGGGCGACTCGCGGCCCGGTTGTTCGCCTCCATCAACAACGCCCTCTATCGCCAGCAGGCGGTGATGTGGGCGGCGCGCGCCTGCGAGCGAGTCGGATTGAGCCTGGGCCTGTATGGAGAGGGGTGGGAAAGGCACCCGCAACTCGACGCCTTCGCGCGCGGGCCTGTGCAGTACGGCCGCGACCTTGAATCGCTCACATGCAGCGCGAAGATCAACCTCCAGGTCGTGCCGTACATGTACCAGCACCAGCGCTGGTTCGACGGTATTGCGGCCGGAGGGTTCTTCCTCATCCGCGCGCACCCCATGGACACTCTCGCGGGCGAGATCGCCGCCTTCATTGAGCAGCATCTTGATGAATCGATCGATGCACTGAGCGCGGCGCTCAGTGCGCTCGCCGGAGACGCGAGAGCCGGACTCGAATCGCTCATCGAGCGCCGCTGCGCCTTCGACGATCATCGCGGCACTGATCCCATCGCGCTCTTTCGACAGCATGTTCGGGAGGGTCGCGGGTACATCTATGAGCAGCCCGCCTTTCTCGAGGATGTGAGATTCAGCGATGAGGCGATGCTCGAAGGGCTGCTGGCCCGGTTCGCCATCGAGGAGGGGCTTCGCCGCCCGGTCGTGACGGCTCAGCGCGAGTTTGTGGCCACGCACTTCACCTATGTCGCGGGCTTGAGGCGGGTGATCGCCGCGATGCAGCAACTGATCGTGGCCGAGGCGGCGGAGTGCCCCGAATCACCGGCCTGCACTGGTGAGGCGATCCCATGCGCCTGAGCGTGGTCATCGTGACATGCAACCGCCGCGCGGCTTTGCGAGCGACGCTCGACCGCCTCGCGGAGAACGCCTCGCTCCCGCACGATTCGATGGAGGTGATCATCGTTGACAACGGCTCGACGGATGGCACGCACGCGGAAGCGCAGCGCAATGACCTCGATATCCGCCTCATCGCCCGGCCGCGCAACGAGGGGGTGAGCGCGCGCAACCACGCCTTCGCCGTCGCCCGGGGCGAGTATCTCCTGCTGATTGATGACGACAGTTACCCGATCGGCGATGCCGTGCCGAGATCGATCGCGCATCTCGAAGTGCAGCCGAAGTGTGCGGCGGTGGTGGGGCGCATCGAGTTGCCGGACGGTCGGCTTGAAGCGAGCGCCTTGCCGAGTGTCATCGCCAACGGCGCGGTGGTGCTGCGCAAGTCGGTGATCGACCAAGTGGGGGGCTTCCCGACGGACTTCTTCCGTCAGGCCGAAGAATACGACCTGAGTTTCCGCCTCTGGAACGCGGGCTGCACCATCGAGCGCTTTGAGAACCTGCGCTACCGGCACGAGAAGGTCGGCGGCAACCGCTCCTCGGCGATGATCCATCGTCTGGACATGCGCAACAACCTCGTCGTGGCGGATCGGTACCTGCCGCGGCCGCTGCGCCGCGCCATTCGTTCTGTTTGGACGCTGCGTTACGGCTCGCTGGCGCAGCACGCGGGTCATGCCTCGGCGGCGCTGGCGGGCCGCTGCGCCGCTCGTCTTCAGGCCTGGCGGGAGTGCTTCGCTCCGCGCCCCGTGCTGGCGCCCCCGGCCGTCGAGGCGATCTTCGGCTACGACCGGCAGGCTCGCGAGGTCAGCGACTGGGCGGCCTCGAACCACATCCGTCGCGTGCTCATCGCCGACTTCGGCAAGAACATTCACGCGACCTGGTTCGCTTGCCGCGCCGCGGGGCTTTGCGCGCTGGCAGTCGTGGATGATCATCCCGCCTTCGCCTCGATCCGCTACCGGAGCCTGCCCATCGTCACGACCGCGGCCGGGCCGCGCCTCGATCCCGACGGGATTGTCCTCGCCAACGTCAACCCGGCCCAGGTGGAGCAGCGGCTTGCAGCGCTCATCGAGGCCTTCGATTGCCCGGTGTTGACCTTCTGGCGGCCGCGTCTCCTCGGCGGCGCCCCGGTTTCATCGGACCCGAAGAGGGCGGGAATGTTCAGGTCCGACGCCGCCTGATCCGATAAACATCGAGTGCAACCGCGGTCGGCCTGCGCTGGCGTTGCGCCCTTGTTGTGGAGATGCTGATGACCCGCGTCCTGCTCGTCCAACCCTGGAACTACCACGATGAAGGCGTGCGCGAGCACGACCTCTCGCGGCAGTGGCGCAACGGGCCGTATTCGCTGCTCCTCTTGGCGACGCAACTGCGCAAGCACGGCCATGAAGTCCGCATCGTGGACATGATCCGCGACCTGGTCGTGATGAAGGGTGAAGTCGAGGCGTGCCTGGGCAGTCTGCGCGCACAGATTCATGCCTTCAAGCCCGAGATTATCGGTTTCGGCTTTTTCTCCATCCACTACTTCGAGGTGCAGCGGGCGGTGCAGGCGGCCCGCGCGGCGTGCGCCGAGATCGGCCTCAAGCCCCTCTTCATCGCCGGCGGCATTCACGCCTCCACAGAGCCGCACAAGACCATCCGCGATCTCGGCTTCGACTACTCCTTCAAGGGCGAGGCCGACCTCGGCATCGTCGAACTGGCCGATGGCGCCAAGCCGATCACCGTGCGCGGCGTCGTGGGCAAGACTTCGCTCATGCCTTCCGTCGGCGATGAGGTCAAGCCACTCGATTCGCTCCCCTTCCCCGACTGGTCGTTGTGCGACTACCGCTTCTACGCCCATCCGACCTCGGCGCGCATGAGCATCCGAAAGACGAGCAGCCTGGACATGATCATGGGTCGCGGCTGCGTCTACAAGTGCGCCTTCTGCGCCTACAACGCATTGTCGGCCGTGCGCTTCTACAGCGCTGAGTACCTCGTCGAGCAGATGGAGTACATGCACCGGGCCTTCGGCAACACGGCGGTGTACTTCACCGACAGCACCATCGGCAACAACCGCAAACTCATCCGCGCCATGTGCGAACTGATGCTCCAGCGCGGCACGCAGAACCGCGTCGAGTGGTATGCCAACATCCGACCCAACCAGGTCAGCGAAGAATCACTCAGACTCATGTGGCGGGCGGGGTGCCGCTATCTCTTCTACGGATTCGAGTCCGGCAGTCAGCGTGTGCTCGACCTCATGGTCAAGAAGTGTCCCGTCGAGGCGAACTACGAAGCGGCCCAACTGCACAACAAACTGCACTTCCCCTATCACGCGAGCATGTTGCTCGGGTATCCCGGCGAGCGCGAGGAGGACATCGAGGCGTCCTTTGAGTTCCTCCGCCGCACCCAGCCGCCGAGCATCGGGGTGAACTGGTACGTGCCGCTGCCGGGCAGCCCGGACTACGACAAACTCAGGACCGAGGGCGTGATCAACACCGATGACCCGCAGGAGTGGCGGCGCATCGGCGAGGTGAACAACTGCCGCGTCTACGCCGACGTGCCCGAGGAGCGATTTCGGCAACTCTTCAAGCAGATGGAGCGGCTGGCGTATGTGGAGATCGCCCGCTCGCCTTCGCGCGCGGCGTGGGGGTGCATCAGCCCGCCGCAGAGCGAAGCGCCGACAGACCCCTCCGCCGAGCCGGCCTGCACCTGCGGTTCGATCACATCCGACGAGGCGATCAAGGCGGGCCGGTCGCGGGCGACGTACGGCACGACACCGCTAGAGGTGAGTTCGGGACCGCCGCTGCAGAAATCAGCATGATCGCGCACTGACGCACCAACGAGTTCTTCTTGATTCAGGACAGGAACGCCACGTTGAGCCGCACATCCGCCGCCACCCGGTCACCCTTGACAAAGATCGCGATCGAACATCGGTCGCAGCCCGCATGGAATCCGCGCGACGGCGCGACGCTCGATGCGCTCAGGGAGAAATGGCAGACGGTTCCGGGCAGCGCGGATCGAGTGCGGACCGGCGGGCTGGCGGCGCTCGGCGATGCGGATCTGCTCGCGTTCTGGCACCGGCAAGTCCGCGACGCCACGACGGGCGAGTCGTTCAGCGTGCGCGGCTGGTATCACCATCTCTACAAGGACGTGCTCAAGGGCAAGCGAGTCCTCGATGTCGGCGCGGGTCTGGGCATCGACGGTCTGACCTTCGCCCCGATCACGCAGCACATCACGCTCCTCGACATTGTGGAGGAAAACGTCGCCAACACAACGCGACTGAGCCGGCTGCTCGGCTGCGATGACCGCGTGACGCCCTTCTACATGGAAGACCTTCAATCGCTCTCTCAACTCGGCGAGTTCGATGTCATCTGGTGTCAGGGATCGCTGATCAACGCCCCCTTCGACTTCGTGCGCGCCGAGATTCAGGCGCTGCTCGAACACCTGGCTATCGGCGGGCGGTGGATCGAACTCGCGTACCCGCAGCAGCGCTGGGAGCGCGAGGGGCGCTTGCCCTTTGAGAAGTGGGGGGAGAAGACGGACGGTCAGGGCACGCCGTGGGTCGAGTGGTACGGCCTCGATAAGTTGCTCGCGGCTCTTTCGCCGGCGCAGTTCGACGTCGTGCTCCACTTCAACTTTCACAACGACGATTTCAACTGGTTCGATCTGGTGCGCCGTGCATAGACGATGGCGCGATCGCAGGCGAGACACGCATCCATGAGCAGTTCAAGAGGCACAGCGTCGATCCGATCATCTCCGATCTGCACGCGGGCTGCGCCGGCCGCGCCGGAACTCGGCGCATCGCCGCCCGACTGGGAGCAGCCCTTCGAGACGCTGCGACGCAAGTGGGGGACCGTTCCGGCGGGCGGCGGCAAGCGGCTCAGCACGCAGCACATGCTCGCGATGTCCGATGCCGAACTCCTCTCCACGTGGCAGGGCATTCGAACGCGCGACACGACCGGCCCGCTCTACTCCCATCGGGGGTGGTATCACGACCTGTACCGCGATGTCCTGAGCGGCAAGCGCGTGGCCGACGTCGGTTCGGGCATGGGTCTCGACGGCATTACCTTCGCCCAGGCGGGCACCCGAATGACCTTCGTCGATCTCGTGCCGGAAAATCTGCTGCTCATCGAGCGCCTGTGCGGGCTGCTTGGTGTTGCGGATGCCGAGTTCTTCGCGCTGAGCGATCTCGCCGACCTGAGAAGCCTCCGGGGCTCCTTTGACGTGATCTGGGCCCAGGGTTCGCTGCATCACGCGCCCCCTGAGTTCATCCGCGACGAAGTGCAGCGGCTGCTCGAGCGCCTGCCCGTCGGCGGGCGGTGGATCCAACTCGCCTATCCGAAGCGGCGCTGGGAGCGGGAAGGGCGACTGCCCTTCGAGCAGTGGGGGGAGGTCACGGACGGCCCCGGGACGCCCTGGGCGGAGTGGTATGACATCGACAAGTTGCGCGCGGCGCTCGCCCCGGCGACGTTTGACATTCTGCTGCACTTCAACTTTCACAACGATGAGTTCAACTGGTTTGACCTGGTGCGGCGGACGTAACGCGCGCAGCGCGCACGGCGGGAGCGCATGAAGACGATGAAGCCCCGATCGAACGAACGATGCACGGTCCCGAGACCGCTGGCCCCTCCGCATCCCGCGCAGCGCCTCCACGAACGACTCGGATTCTCCGAGGCGTTCCATCCCCCCGAAGCCAGCCGCGATCGCCCCTTGCACGAATGGCGCATGGAGGAGAACGACTCGCCGATCCTGCGCTACCTCTTCCGCCACGCCCGGCCGCGCCGCCATCTCGAATTCGGCACATGGGAGGGGCGCGGCGCGCTCGACTGCCTCGAAGAGTGCGACGCCACGGTGTGGTCGATCAACCTGCGCGAAGGCGAAACCGACGCACAGGGGCGCTGGGCCTACGACGCGTGGCTCGATGACTTCGCATCACCACCCTCCACGGGCTCTGTGGGGGAGGGCCGGGGTGGGGGTGACTCTCCGCCCTTGCCCGAACGCGCTCCGCTGCGCAAAGCCTCCGCGTCGCGGCTAACCGAGAACGCATCGCGTTTATCCACTCCGCTCATCACCCGCACCGCGCGCCGCGGCCGCACCGTCGTCCGCACCGACGCCCTCGGCGCCATTGGGCGGCTGGTGCATGAGGCCGGCCTCGGCCACCGCCTCTGTCAGGTCTACTGCGACAGCCGCGCCTGGGATGCTTCCAACTACCCCGACGGATTCTTCGACACGGCGCTCATCGACGGCGGGCACGCGGCCGAGGTCGTGCGCAGCGACACCCTCAACGCCCTGCGCCTCGTGCGACCGGGCGGGCTGATCATGTGGCACGACTACTGCCCCGATCCCATGGCGCAGGCAACCTGCTCGTCGGTTCGCGGGGTGGTCGAGGCCATCGGCAAACTCGCGCCGACCATCGAGCGGTGCTGTGCTGACTGGTTCTGGATCGAACCGAGTTGGCTGTTGCTGGGCGTGCGGAACGATCGGCCCTTCAGTCTTGCGGAGGATGCGCCATGAACTCCGACCGCCCCGCTCCCTACCTGAGCATCGTCGCGACAGCGCGCAACGACAACCACGGCGGCGATCTCCTGGCGCGCATGCAGCACTTTGTCGATGGGTTGACGGATCAATGCGCCCGGCATCGGCTCGACGCGGAACTGGTGCTCGTCGAGTGGAATCCGCCCG
>Ga0326597_10002409_pt1 | contig 27929 bp, 24 predicted proteins | sample RVTome_12_FD_203789 | JGI IMG/M metagenome (GOLD analysis project Ga0326597, IMG submission 203789) | Soil microbial communities from uranium-contaminated site in the Upper Colorado River Basin, Wyoming, United States - RVT100D185 | ecosystem: Environmental > Terrestrial > Soil > Contaminated >... | reverse complement strand
GGTCATCATGAATCACCGCGCCCGCCTCTTCATCGCCTTCGCCCTGTGCTGCGTCCTTGCACTGCTGATGCAGGCAGCCAAGTCCTTCGCCTCCGGCATTCTCGTGGCCGATCGGCCGGGCGCCAACCCGCTCCAGATCCAGGACCACCTCGTGCGCATCGGCATCACCGACCGCGTCGCGCTCACCACCGTCAACCAGACCTTCCTCAACACCTCGCGCCAGCGGCTTGAAGCGACGTACATCTTCCCCATTCCCGAAGGGGCGGACCTGACCGACTTCCGCATGACCTTCAACGGCAAGATGGTCGAGGGCGAGGTTCTGCCCGCCGACAAGGCCCGGGAAATCTACGAACGCATCGTCCGCGGCAACCGCGACCCCGGCCTCATCGAGTTCATCGGCCGCCGTCTGCTCCGCGCCCGCATCTTCCCCATCGAGCCGGGTTCGACGACGGAGATTCAACTTTCGTATCAGCAGGTTACCGACACCGTCTCGGAGATGTGGCGCTACCAGTACCCGCTGCGCACGCCCGGCGAGAACAGCATCGCGCACGGCACGGTGCGTTTCGACGTCACGCTCGCATCGACCACCCCGCTTCGCGGCATCTGGTCGCCGACGCACGAGGTCGAAGTGGTTCGCGATGGCGACACCAAGGCCCGTGTCGCGTTCGAGCGCAACAAGGTCAGCCTCGGCGACGACTTCATTCTGCTCTATGACGCGCAGCAGCGCGATGTCGGCCTCTCCGTCGTCACCTATCGGGAGAGCGACGATGAGGCGGGGCACTTCCTGCTCCTGCTCGCCCCCAAGCCGATCTGGGATGACGCCGTCGAGGTGCCGCAGGACTACGTCTTCGTCGTGGACACCTCCGGCTCGATGGCCAGCGACAACAAGATGGAGCAGGCGCGGCAGGCGCTTTCTTATTGCGTGAATCGCCTCGAAGATCAGGATCGCTTCTCGATCGTCCGCTTCTCGACGGGCTTTGATCTCGTCTTCAACGAGTTGCGCAGCGCCGACAAAGGCGGCCGCGACGAAGCCATCGAGCGCATCAAGACCTTCAAGCCCAGCGGCGGCACGAACATCAACGACGCCCTCAAAGCCGCGCTCGCCCTGCGCGACGCCAAGGCGACCGACCGCCCCTTCGTCATCATCTTCCTCACCGACGGCAAGGGCGACCAGACGCGCGAAGTGATCGAAGACATGTTCGCGCGCGAGACGAGAGACTTCCGCGGCTCGGTCCGCCTCTTCCCCTTCGGCGTCGGGCATGATGTCAACACCAAACTCCTCGACGCACTCGCCACCGGCTACGGCGGCATCCCGACCTACGTTCAGCCCGGCGAGAATCTCGAGCACAGCCTGGGCGACTTTTTCTCCGTCTTCAGCGAGCCGGTGCTCACCGACCTGCGCCTCACGCTGCCGGACGCCGTGGTGACCGAGCAGTATCCGCCGACGGTGGGCGACCTCTACCACGGGCGGCAGATTCTCCTCGCCGGCCAGTTTGGCAAGCCCGTCAAGGGGCGCATCACGCTCAAGGCCAGGCGCGGCGACAAGGACATCGAGTACACTTGGCCGAACGTCTCGTTCGAGCCGGTGGAGGATGCGACCTACGTGCCGCGCCTCTGGGCCGGGCGGAAGATCGCGTATCTCATCGACCGCATCCGTCTCGACGGCGAATCAACGGAAATGGTGCGCGAGATCGTGGACCTCTCGACAAAATACAGTTTGCAGACGCCTTACACGAGTTGGCTCGTGGCGCCGGAGTTGCGCGGCGGCGGCCGGGAAAGACTCGGTCAGGACATGCAGTTCCCCTGGCAGTCCGGCGGCACCGAGGGGGCGTCGATGCCGGCGCGCCGCGAAATGCTGGATCGACTCCTTGACAGCGACGTCCTCAGCGTGGCCGAGTCCGAGCAGCGCGAGCGAGCGGACGAGGCCCGCGACGGAGGCTACTTCGGCGGCGGAATGGAAGGCGGCGGCATGGAAGGCGGCGGCGTGCCGGCAGAAGCCGGCGGCAAGCAGGCCTTCCGCGTCGCAGCCAGCCAGGCCCGCGCCCGCGAGAGTCAGACCCTCGAAGAGCAGAACGTCAACACGACCTTCCTGAGCATCCGTCGCATCAACGGCCGCACCTTCGCCCTCGTCTCCGGCTACCTCGTCGATTCGGGTCTGACGGAGGAAGCGAAGGCGATCGAAGTGCAGTTCGGCTCCGACGCCTACTTCGACCTCATCACCCTGCGCCCCGACCTGCGCAAGGCCCTCGCCGCGAGCCGATTCATCGTCGTGATGGTCAATCCCGACACGGCGATTGTGGTGCGCCACGAAGGCGGCGTCGAGACATTCGACGACGAGATGCGCGCAAAGATCAAGGCGGGAGCGCCGAAGAAGTAGGACGAAGGGATTGTTGACACCAACAGCCGCAGGCGAAAGCCTGCGGTTGAAGGGTGCCGTGGTCTGCAGGTCAGCCTTCCGACCGGAAGGCCACGCCGAGGCGCGCACGGGTGATCGACGTGACTCGATCGTCGTGGGCGCAATAGCGTGGTCTGCCTTCGCGGAGCCTCGTTTAGACAACGGCACTCTGCGGTGCGCCACACTCCGGACAGGCGATGTGCGCGGTTCCTCGAAGGTCGTAACCACAAGTCACGCATTGACCGCGAAGAACCCGCTGCTTGGCCTGCCATTGGCATCGCATGCAGATCGGGCCGAAGATGACAATCCACAGACCCACTCCGTAAAGCGCCGAGTTCAGCGCGAATCCACCCCAAAGCGGCTGGCAAGGAACCCAAGCCACGCGCGCTCCATCGCGCCATGCTGCGGGTAGCGCCAATCGCCCGCCACTCCCGTAGAGGGCTTTCGAGGACTCTGCTTCAGTCAGTTCATACCCGATAAGCGCAGAAGCAGGCCAGCCAGCAATGTGCTCCTGGTAGATTGCGTTGGTTCGTCGTCCCAACCGTGTTTCGAGTTCGGTGACAGGCGAGTGATCTCGAAGGCGTGAAGCGCGAGGCAACCGGCCATACCACTCTGGGCCTCGCAGATCGGGAGATGGAGTCAGATCAAGGGAGATACGGCGGTGATACTCCTGGACTTCACATCGACCCGGAGACCTGTACATCCGCCGACCGAGACCTCGGAGCGGGACGATGAGATCGAAATGGCCATACAGGCTTGCTTCATCATCGGCAACACAGTCATACGGGCGCACCGCCAAAAACCACGCGATGGCGACGTTGATCATCGCACCGAGCGCCAGAAAGATGCCCGCCCTGACGACTGCGGGGCGACGGAATGACCTTGCTACCTTCACAGTGTGATCATATCGCGCCAAGTCTCAGAATGGAGGGGAACCCTGGTCTGGGAGTCGGCTTTGCAACCGGAGAGCCACGCAGAGGCCTGAATGAGCGATTGACGTGATTCGTTCATCATGCGTGCGCCCGCATGGCCTGCGCTCGCAGAGCCTCGCTTAGCCCGCGGCACCCTACACCCCGCGCAGATCGCGGCTGCCGCTCCCGGCATAGCGAAGCGCCACGCCATGCCACCCGCGATATCAGCGAACTACACCCCGAGCACGTTCCGCACCGCCGCGACGACGCAGTCGTGCAGGACGCCGTTGGTGACGACGACGCCGAGGTTGTTGCGCAGTGTCCGGCCGAGTGAGAAGTCGAGTTCGTCGCCGCGCACATCCGTGGCGCGGCCGCCGGCTTCCTGGATCACGATTGACCCCGCCGCGTGGTCCCAGATCTTCTCTTCGTAGCCCTTCTTCGTCGGCAGGCGGAGGTAGATCGAGGCGTCGCCGCGCGCCACGGCCGCGTACTTGCACTGACTGTCGATGCGATAGGGGGGCACGGTGATGCCGAGCAGTTCCGCGACCTTGGCCGAATCATCCTGGGCCGAGTGAGCCGATTCGACGGACTCGCAGAAACTCGCCTTGCCCGGATCATTGATCGACGTCACATGAATCCGGTGCTCGGTCGGATCGTCGAGTGTGCGCATCGTCGCGCCCTGGCCCTGCACGGCGATGAAGAGGCAGCCGGCGGGACCGTCGGGCCTGGCGCCGTCATGCGGGAGGCTCGGGCAGCCGAGCACGCCGAGGACGACGCGGCCCTCTTCGATGAGCGCCAAGGCTACGGCGTACTGCTCGTTGCGCAGGAAGCCCTTGGTGCCGTCGATCGGGTCGAGGGTCCAGTGCCGGCCGGTCGCGCCGCCCTCGAAGGTGCCATAGTCGATGGCGTCGAGGATGGCGCCCTCGGTCATCTCCGGCGCGATCTGCTGCACACTCGCCACGACCTTGGCGCGCAGGTCCGCGCCCTCGGCGCTGCGCAGCGCGCCCGCATCTTCCTCGCCCACCATCGGAACACTCGGGAAGTGCTTGCGAAGGTGATTGACGACCACGGCCTGGGCGCCGAAGTCGGCGACGGTCACCGGCGACTTGTCCTTCTTGGCCATCGACTCGGCGGAGATGAGCGTGGCCTGGACGGTGCGGCAGAGGCGGCAGGCGCTGAGGACCGCTTCGACGGCGGCCTGGCGTTCCTTGGCAAACTTCATTGATCTTCTCTCGCAAATGCGGCGGTGAATGAAGGTCGATCCTTGCCCGCCGGCCCGCCAACTTCAACACTGGCTGATCCCCGAAACGCAAGCGGCGCGCCGAGGCGTGCCGATAGGACAGCATCATGCTTACCCCGCGACGCCTGCTCATCACTGACGGTTCGCCCGAGGCGCTGGCTGCGCTGACGCTTCAGGATCGGCCGGACCAGACCATTCTCTGGGTGCCCGAACTCGAGCAGGCCGGTGCATCCAGGCGAATGGCGGCGGTGAAGCGGCAGGCAGAGCACTTTCGCACGGACCGGGTCATCGGGCCGGGCGCCAATGCCACCACCTCCGAATCCGCATCGCGCCCGGCGCTGCTGCACCGCGTCCTGGCGGATGCGAAGATGCTCATCGAGGCGCTCATCGCCGCGAGTGAATCGCGCTGCGGGCGAGTCATCTGGCCCTGTCAGGCGGGCTTCGATCTCGATCGAATGGCGACGGTGCAGGAGATCGTGACGTGCGCGGCGCATCTGGCGCAACTCGATCCCTCAACTCGCGGATTCGCGCCGGTCGTGCGCACGCCGCTGCTGGACTGTACGGATGAGCAGGTGGTGGATCTGATTCGTAGCGGCGGGGCGCCGCTGGCGCTGTCGTGGTGGTGCGAGCATGAGTCGGCCGAGCCTTGCGGTGCGTGTGAATCGTGCGGGCGGTGGGAGTCGGCGGGCCCGGCGACGACGGCGGCGGCGTGAAACGCGCTTCAGATCGGCCGGCGCGAGGGCGGGTCGTCGAACGCGGCGGTTCTTGGCGCGGCGGCGACGAAGGGATCGGGCTTCAGTGCGGCGACCGCCGAGGTCTTGAGCGTGTTCTCGAGCGCGCCGCCGATGCGGCCTGCGCCCATCAGGCTGCCGGCCTTGCGATTGCTCGCCTCGGCTTCGATCGCCAGTTCTTCAGGCGTCGGTCCGCTGGCCACGATCCCCGTCTCGATGCCCGAGGAGAAGCGCAGGCCGATGAGCGTCGTCGCGGCGATGGCGGCGACGGGCAGCAGGAAGAAGCGGCCGTAGAAGAGCAGACCGGGCATCGCGCCGGGCCCGCCGGCCGTGTAGGTGTCGGAGGAGGCGGTCATCGCGGCATAGGTGCAGAACACGCCGCCGAAGGGGAACTCCGCCGCGAGTCGATCCCAGGGCAGGCACAATGCCAGCAGCGCCATCGACCACGCCTGCGCCGAGACCACGCGCCTCATGCCGAAGATGCTCGCGCCCGCCGCGACGACCGTGCCGACCGCCAGTTGCATGACCAGCGCCAGGCACCCCGCGATACCCAGCACCAGCGCGATCTGGTGCTGCACGCGGAACCACACATCATACCGGCTCACCGTTTGGTTCAGGTCGATCGGCGGGACTGCTTCCAGCACCGGGGTGTCGGTGGCGGCTGTCTCCTCGTCTGTCCTGGGCTCGTACCCGGTCAGCGAGTGGACATTGCTCCGCCTGGGCGTCGACTTGCGGACCACGGTGGGCTGGTAGTCCTTCCGGGCCGGCTCGATGCGGACCACGCGCATGTCCGTGTAGTTGACCATCGCCCAGGTGAAGACCTGCACGAAGAGCGCCAAGCCGACGATCCAGGCGCAGACCGTCACGCTGAGGCGCACATGCCGAAGCGCGGGCGAGACGTGTGGAACAGGGATGTGGGGCTGGCCTTCCATCAGGTGCTTCCCATCGTCGCCGGCGCATCAATGCTGTGGTGCCTATCGGTCATTGCGGCCGGAGATTGAACCGGGCAACGCCGATTCGCGCGGTCGCAATCGCCGCAGGACGCATAATCGGCCCGGTGGCGGGGCACGGTCGGGGGAATGCCGCGTTTTCGGACCTCGCACCGCACCCGTGAAAGGCCCGGCATATGCTCATGGGCGGGTGCTGACTCACCGCGTCACTCACCTCCGGCGGCCACCTGCTCCAAGACCGGGACCATGTTCCATCCATCAGCCATCGGACATGATCTGACCCGCGATGCCTGCGGCTTCGACGCCGGCTGGCTCAGGGCGCTCATCGCAGGCGAGGCTCGGCTCGACGCCGAGTCGGCCCTGCGGATGTACCACACCGTGCCGCTGTTCACCCTCGGCCGCTGGGCCGATGCGCGATGCCGGGCGCTGCACGGCGAGAGCGTGCGCACCTACGTCATCGACCGCAACATCAACTACACGAACATCTGCACAGCCCGCTGCACCTTCTGCGCCTTCCGCCGCGACGGCGATGAGCACGACGCCTACACGCTCTCGCTCGAAGAGATCAATGCCAAGATTGCCGAACTCGTCGCGATCGGCGGTACGCAGATTCTCATGCAGGGGGGGATGAATCCACAATTGCCGCTCTCGTGGTACGAAGATCTGCTCTCGGGGATCAAGGCCGCATTCCCGAGCATCCACATCCACGCCTTCAGTCCGCCGGAGTTCATCGAGTTCGTCCGGTTCTTCGATCCGCCCGGCGATGATCTCGAAGCGAAACTGACCTGGGTGTTCGAGCGGCTCATCAGGGCCGGGCTGGACTCGCTCCCCGGTGGGGGCGGAGAGATCTTCGCCCAGCCCGTGCGCCGGCGCATTGGTCTGGGCAAAGCCACGGCGGAAGAGTGGCTGACAGTCATGCGCGTGGCGCACCGCCTGGGCATGTACACCTCCGCGACGATGATGTTCGGCCACATCGAGGGCGTCGCCGACCGCATTCATCACATGAACCTGGTGCGGCAGTGGCAGGATCGCTCGATCGACGACTTCGGGCGCGACGGGGGCGGGCGCTACAAGGCCTTCATTTCCTGGCCCTTCCAGCGCGAGAACACGCCGCTGGGACGCCTGCCCGAATGGGATGCGGGCGCTGGCGAACCCTTCCCCGGCGACGTCGTCGCCGCCGGCGGCGAGAGCGAGCGCTTCGGCAAAGTGGTGCGCATGGCCGGCGCGACGGACTACCTGCGTACGCAAGCGCTCAGCCGGCTGTACCTCGACAACATCTATTCGATCGGGGCGAGTTGGGTGACGATGGGGCCGCACATCGGCCAAGTGGCGCTGCACTTCGGCGCCAGCGACATGGGCAGTGTGATGATGGAGGAGAACGTCGTCTCCGCTGCGGGCACGACCTACTGCCTCACCGAAGCGCTCATTTGCCGCCTGATTCGCAACGCCGGCTATCTCCCCGCGCAGCGCGACAACGTCTACAACCTGCTCCGCATGCACGACGGCCCCGATTCGCCTGACTTGAAGGTCAGCGACTGGTCGCAGCAACGTGCCCGCAAACTGGCCGTTGAGCGCCGCGATTCTTCCGCTTCCGCTGTGACGGTCACGGTTTCGGCGGGTGATCGCCTCACCGTTCAGTGACTGCGTGATTCGACGGGCTGGATCGACACCGCCCACACCCCCGTCTCCTCCGACCCCTGCTTGAGGTCGTTGAGTTCCGGCGGGCGGTCGTCGAAGGCGACGCGATCCTGGCTCACCATCGTGTCGATATCCCATTCCTTGATCTCGTCGAAGACGTCGGCGACGAGTTCCTCGACCTGACCGAGCGAATCCGCCGACAGCCAGATCTCGATTCGGGCGTGTTCCGAGTTGGAAGGCTGATCGCGCCGCACCACCAGGATCAGCACGTGCCAGAGGGTGACGCCGAGGTCGCGGCCCGCTTCATCCGGATTGCCCTCGGGATCGATGTTGAGTTCGAGCCGCCAGAGGCGATGAAGATGCACAATGACGTCATCGAGCGTCATCAGGCCGTTCTTCTCCATAAGCACGCTGGTAAACTCGTCCATGCAGTCATCATCGTCGATCCAGTGGCTGGGCACTTCGTGCAGGCCCGCGGCGTCCAATTCCGCCTCGAGGAGGCGGCTCTGCTCGCTGGCGATGTTGACGATGATGAACTTGTTCGCCTCCAGAAAGACCTCGACGTAGGGCTCCTCGCTCATGGCGCCCGCCGCGAGGGCGCAGTCATCGAGCAGGAGCGGCTCGACCTCCGCCCACGTCGTCAGGAAGTCGGTGAGGGAGATCGGCTCGGGGCTCATGAGCGTGTCCACCTGCCGGTAGGCATCCGTCGAGATGATCTCGAGGATCGGGTAGACCTGCTCGGGCAGCAGGGCGAAGAGCCGCGCCAACAGGGGTTTGAGCCGCTCATGCGAGACGGCGATCTGAAACTGGTGCGTATCGGGCAGTTCGAGGTCGGAATCGAGCCGCGAGATCGTGTACCCTTCGAACGGCCGCTTGCCGTCGCTGGGCTTCCATCCCAGCGGGAAGGTGAATCCGTCGATGAGCAGTCGCTTCAGTGTTGGGTCGATGAGGTAGTTCAATGAAGGTGTGTCAACCGTTGAGGCGCGAGTCGATCGCGGCGAGATGCTGTGTCAGCCCCTCCTTGAGAGCGCCGGTATCGTATCCGCCTTCGAGCACGGTTACGATCCGGCCGGCGGCGAGTTCCGCGGCGGCGTCGGCGAGGAGCGCCGAGATCGCCCTGTAGGTCTCCGGCGTCCAGCGCAGCATCGCGAGCGGATCGCGGGCCTCGGCGTCAAACCCCGCGGAAACGAGCAGCGCCTGCGGGCGGTAGTGCTTCAGCGCCGGAACGACGAGTCGGCCAAAGGCGTCGAGCGCCTCGGCGTGGCCGCTGCCCGGAGCGAGGGGGATGTTGAGGGTGCAACCCTCGCCGGGCGTGCCGCGCGTGCCGCGTTCCCACTCGTATCCCGTGCCGGGATAGAGCGTGGCGGGATGCTGATGGGTGGAGAGGTAGAGCACGTCGCCGCGCGACTCGAAGAGGTGCTGCGTTCCGTTGCCGTGATGGACGTCGAAATCGACGATCGCCACGCGCTCCAGCCCGTGCGCCTCGATGAGTCGTTGCGCGGCGAGGGCGATGTTGTTGAAGAAGCAGAATCCCATGGCGCGGTCCGCCTCGGCATGGTGCCCCGGCGGCCGCATGGCTGAGAACGCCGCCGTGCCGCTGCCCGACATCGCCGCGTCCGCCGCCGCGAGCGCGCATCCCGCCGCCGCCACTGCCGCGTGGAACGATTCGGGACAGATCGCGCAATCGACCACGTCCATGTACGAGCGGCCGTCGGCGCACGCCCGCCGGAACCTCTCGATGTAGCGCGGCTCGTGCAGCGTGGAGATGAAGGCGATCGTCTCATCCGCCTCGGCCCACCTCGTTCCCGCCAGCGAGCGGGCAATGAGGCCGAGATCGCTCAGCGCCTCGTTCACCGCATCGAGGCGCTGCGGCCGCTCGGGATGGTTCGCTCCCGTGTCGTGTCGTGCCGCGATCGGTTCCTGAAAGACCTGCATTGAGCGTTCCACCCCATCGAATTGGCGCGGCGGCGCCCGCCCTGTCACCCGACGTATCCTTGCCTCGATGGATGAGCAAGTCGTCCCCATCGACTGGTCGCTGCCCGACCTTGCCGACGCCCTTGCACACGGGCTGGGGCGGCTGTGCGAGGAAGATCGGCTGGCGCAAACGGTTCGCGGTCTCGACAGCCGCAGTGAGTTGCAGTGGCACGCGCTCATCGCGTCGATTCTCGAAGAGGCGGGTTACGGCGTGCAGCGCGAGCAGCGCTACCCGCTCGCCCGGGGCCGGCGCCGCCGCAGCGAGGGCGAGCGCTGCGACATCGTCCTCACTCCGACCGGGCGCCCCCTTCAGGAAGAAGAGGCCCTCGCCACGCTTTTTGCCGCGCCCGACGCCATCGCACCGGTGCAGGCGCTGTGGCTCGAAGTCAAGGTCGTGAACCAGTTCACGGAGGATGGGCCGAACCGCTCCTACGCCTTCGACCTCCAGCACCCTGTTCGCGGCGACGTCGCCAAACTGGCGCGCGAAGAGTCGATCGCGCACGCAGCGGTGCTGCTCATGCTCTTCACCGCCGACGAAGGCACCGCGGTGCACGATCTTGAGGTCTGGCGTCAGCGCTGCCTGGCGCGCGGCCTGGAGATCAGCCCGCCCTACCTGCGCCATGTCCCCATCATCGACCGCCTTGGCAACGCCTGCTGCACCATCGCCCTGCTGCGCGTGAAGGGGTGGTAGGGCCAGTCCGTCTCCATCGCCCCGGCACCGATACCATTGCATCGCGGGTTTGACCCGCGGGGATGTTCTGTCGCCGTGAACTTGAGATGGGGAAGCGCATGAAGTGCAGAATCGGCCGGGTTGCGATGCTGTTGATGCTCAGCCTGCTCGTCACCGCGCCGGCGGTCCTGGGTCAGGTGCGCTCAGTCGAGGACATTCTCGCGGAACTGCACGCCGCGATCCTCCCCGCCTACAACGTGAATCTCGACACGCCCAACACCAACTACCGCGAGGAGTTCTTCAGGCAGCGCCGCGAGGTGCTGCTCCGCCGCGCGGACCTCATCGGCGAACTTCACCGCGATCACGCGTCGCATCCGAGCACGGCCGACTATCTCCCCGAGCGCTGGGAGACGCTTTTCACCTGGCGCGAGGACTTTGCCGGGGTCTTTAGCGAAACGCAGGCGCTCGTCGTCGGCCATCCCGACCACCTCATGGCTCGCTATGCCTGGTATTGGCGCGCCAAGAGCGCCAGCCGGCACTTCGCCGCTGCCGAGCAGCGCGACGAAGCGAAGATCATCGACGCCATCGACGACTTCATCACGCGCTACGCCGACGATCCGCAGGGGCCGGTGATCCTCTACGAGGCCGCGTGCTTTCACCTCAAGGATGCACAGCGGTCGGCAACGGTCCTGCGGCGAATCGTCGCCGACTACCCCGGCACACCCGTGGCGCGCGAGGCCGAGGCCCGCCTGCGCCAGACCGAAGAGATCGGCAAGCCCTTTGAACTCGCGTTCAAGGATGCGATCTCCGGCGCTGACGTTTCGATCGAAGCGCTCAAGGGCCGCGTCGTCGTCATCGACTTCTGGGCGACGTGGTGCGGCCCGTGCGTCGAGGCCGTGCCTCATCTCAAGGAGTTGTACGAGCAGTGGCAGCCGCGCGGCGTCGAGTTCATCAGCGTCAGTCTCGACTTTCCGCAGGAGCAGGGCGGCCTGCGCCGCGTCAAGGCCTTCGTGCAGGAGCACAAGATCGCCTGGCCGCAGTATTACCAGGGCAATGCGTGGGACAGCGAGTTCTCCTCCTCCTGGGGCGTCTCACTCATCCCGACGGTTTTTGTGATAGATCAACAAGGCTGCCTCCACGCCGCCGGCGTGCAGGACCGGCTCGAAGACGTCGTCGAAGCGCTGCTCGAAGGCGGGGAAGACAAGGTGAAATCGGAGGGCTATTGAAATCTTTAGACCTCATGTGCTCGCTCATCAGCCGGAAGTCCAACGCTCACCACGAAGGGCTCAAAGTCACAAAGGAAGCACAAAGAGAAGCATGGTCTTTCCGGTTTGTCGCGGTGAACGGAGCCTCGCTCGGGATCCAGATTCTCAGCCTTTCTTGGTGAGCTTTTGGTGGCCTGGTGTTCTTGGTGGTGAGCGCTTGGCGTGTGATGCCAAGCTGAGGTTCATTGCGCAGAGATCAGTAGAATCCGCTCCCGGCGCGTGTACACAGCCGCGGGCGGTTCCCCTTCACGTCTCGGGAAGATCGCGCCGCTGGGGTTCACTTTCCCATTGCCGCCTGCTTGAGCGTCCGTTCGAGTATCTCCGCCGCCGCGTGCTCCGGGCGGCGTCCTTGGTACATGGCCGCGATCTTTGTGAACGCGTCGCGCTGGCGATCCTGCACGGTTCTATCCGTCAGCACCTCGTCGAGCGCCGTCGCGATCGGCTCATCCGAGCCGAAGTGGGGGATGAACTCGGGTACGACCCGTTCATTCAACACCACGTTGGGTAGCGCCCGGTTCGGCGAGCGCAGCACCCAGCGGCCAAAGAGCCACCACGCCAGCACGCTCGTGCGGAACATCACCACCATCGGCACGCGGTGGCGCACCACGTTGAGCGTCGCCGTCCCCGAGCAGACCATCGCCGCATCCGCCCAGCGCAGCACCGCGTGCAGGCGATCGACTTCGATGCGAACAAAGCCCGGCAGCGCGGGAATGCTCGCACGCGCCAGGTCGGCGGCCTTGCGGTCGGCGCTGATGATGACGGCCGTGAGTTGGGCATACTCGGCGCGTCGCAGCCCATCGACGATCGCGATCATCGTGGGCAGGTTGCGTTCGATCTCCGCCGGCCGCGATCCCGGCAGCAGCGCCACACGCGGCAACCCCTCCGGCAGTGCGTTGGGATCATCTTCTGCCTCTTCCGGCGGTAGAGGCGGCGCCGGCAGCGGTTCGTTCATCACGGGATGGCCGATGAATGTCGCCGGGACACCGCGACTCTTGAAGTACTCCTCCTCGAAAGGCAGCAAGCAGAGGACGTGGTCGGTGAGGCGCTTGAGTTTGCCGATGCGCCACGGGCCCCACGCCCAGATCTGCGGCGCGACCAGATGCACGATGCGGCAACCCACACGCCGCGTGATCTTGCAGATCGGGAAGTTCGCCGCCGGAGAATCGACGGGCACGTGCAGCGCCACGGGATGCCCGGCGAGCCACCGGCGCAGCCGCCTGTTGAGCCGCGCGTGTTCGAGCACCTTGCCCAATGAGCCGGCGCCCATGACGGCATCCGCCCCGGTGGCTTCGACGATGACGGCGCCGGCGGCGCGCATCTTCGGTCCGCCCCAGGCGTAGATGGGCAACTCCGGCCGGCGTCGGCGCAACTCGGCAATGACCCCCGCGGCATGCGCATCGCCGCTCGGCTCGAAGGCGGTGAAGAGCACGCCGGGTTGCGCGCCGATCTCAGTTTGCCTCGCCTGTGTCATGGCATGGGGCCTGCTCACGGGGCAATCGCAGACCGCCCGGCGTGCAAAGTCAACCGGCCGACGCGGGCGCCTCCGCACCCCACGCCGTCATCGCCCCGACCACGCCTTCGGATCGCACCTCGACGGAGACGATCTCCTCTGCCGCTTCGATCGCGTCCTTCGAGATGTGCCCGTCGGCGCCGACCTGATCGAAGCGCACGGCGACGCGTTTGGAGACGCCGCGCTCCTGCATCGTGATGCCGTACAACTGGTCCCCCGCCTGCATGGTGCGCTTGTTGTGGGTGATGATGACGAAGTGGCTGCGATCGAGGAAGGTGTGCAGCACCCCGCAGAACCGTTCGACATTCGCGTCGTCGAGGGCGGCATCGACTTCGTCGAGCAGACAGAATGGGCTGGGCTTGCTCTGGAAGATCGCCATGACCAGCGCGACGGAGGTCATAGTCTTCTCCCCGCCGCTGAGGAGTTTGATGGAGCGTAGTTCCTTGCCGGGGGGCTTGCCGACGATCTCGACGCCCGATTCGAGCCAGTCCACCTCCCCGGTCTCTTCGTTGGGGATGAGGTGCATGTCCGCCTTGCCACCGCCGAAGACGCGGCGGAACATGCCGTTGGCGCCGGCGAAGTTTTCGCGGATGATCTCGAAGGTTTCCTTGAACCGCTCTCGGCTGAGGTTGTTGAGTTCTTCGATGAGGCCGATGAGTTGCTCGCGGGCCGAGTCCAGATCGCCGACCTGCCGCACCAGTTCCTCGTTGCGGTCGGCGAGTTCCTTCTCTTCCTCGATGGCGTCGAGGTTGACGTTGCCCAGGCGCTTGATGGCGCTGCGCAACTCGTCGATTCGCGCTGCCGCCGTCCCGCGCTCGACCGCCTCGACCTCGCCCGTCAGGATCACTTCGCGGTACTGCGGATACTCGACGTGCAGGTCGAGCGCGAGGTCTTCTGCCGCCGTCTGCTCGAGGTGCTCGCGCTTCACTTCATTCTCGCGCTTGCTCAGTTCGACGGCGTGATAGTTGCGCTCGACGATGGCGAGGCGCTGGCGGGCGCCGTTGAGGTCTTCGCCCAGTTGCACGACGCGGGCCTGGCACTGCTGGTGCTCGGCCGCGAGTCGCTCCAACTCGCCCGCCGACGCCTCGAGCGCGCTGACGCACTCCTCGGCCTCGAAGACCGCTTCATCGATGACGCGCTCAAACTCGATGATCCGGCCGGTGCGCTGGCGCAGGCCGGCGTCGAGCGCGGCGCGCTGGCGCTGCGGTTGTTCCACGGCGGATTCGAGTTGCCGTCGCTCGCGGTCCGACGCGGCGAGGCGCTCCGCCGCCTGGCTCGATTCGACGCGGGCGGTCGTCACCAGTTCAGCCGCCTCCGCCGCGCCCAGTTCCGCCTGTTCGAGATTCGCGGCCAGCGTCGCCTGCGTCTTCGCTTCATCCTCGTGCAGACGCTGGAGCGAATCGAGATGCGCCTGTTTCTGCGCCCGGCCGCCGGTGAGTTCATCGCGGCGTGCGCGTGCGGCGTTCAACTCTTCGTCGAGCCGCTGCCCGTCGCGCTGCGCCCCCTGGCGTTCGGCGTCGAGGCGTTCGACCTCATGCGACGCCTTGTCGCGCTGGTTGCGCCTCTCGAACACCCGCTGGCCCAGTTCCGAACGGTGCTGATCCAGCGCCGCCGCCTCATCGTCGATCGTTCGCAGTTCCAGACGCAATGCTTCGATGCGCGCGGTGAGCGCCTCGACCTGTCCGGCAAGGCTGTTCATCTCGACGCGGTGGACGATCAGTCCCGCGCCGGTGCCCTCGGCGGAGTTGGGTCCGGCCATGATGCGACCGTCCGCATCCAGCACGGCGCCGGCGGCGGTTACGAACCGGCAGCCTTGCATCGGCCCCGCGCCCAGCAGCATCGCCGTCTCCAGCGAATCGACCACGATGGTCTGCGCGAAGAGCCGAGTCGCCAGCCCCAGCCACTGCTCCGGCACGCGCACCACGGACAGCAAGGGCCTCGCGCCGTGAAGGAGCGGCAGCGGCGTCGCGTGCGACTCCACCTCGTCACCCGCGGCCCGCAGGGGCAGGAAGGTGATACGCCCGCTGAGCGCCTCGAGGTCTCCTCGCGCATCAATCACCTGCGTTACGCTCTCGACGACCATCGCCTGGAGGAGCGACCCCAGCGCCGCCTCGACCGCCGCCGCGTGTTCCACGTCGGTTTCAATCCCATCGGCCAACAGCCCGCGCACGAAGCCGAAGCGCGATCCCTCGTGCCGCTCGCGGAGTACCTGTCGCACCGACTCGCCGAGTTCGGTGCCGCTGTCGAGCATTTCCTTGAGTGTGGTTCGCCTCGCGTCCAGCCCCGCCCGCTCCTGCTCCAGTGCGCTGAGCGATTCACTGAGCGATCGCTGCCGGCCGCTGAGCGTCGCCGCCTGCTGCTCCTGCTCGGCCTGTCGCGATTCGAGTTGGTCGATCTCCGCCTCGGCCGCATCGACGCGCTGCCCCGCCGCCTCGCTCTGCTCGGCGAGCGTCACGAGCCGCGCCTCGATCTCGCCGCGGCGCGAGTCGATCTGCGCCACCTGCTCATCGAGTTCCTTGAGGCGAAGATCGATCGCTTCGATCGACGCCGCCTGCGAGACGATCTCGCGCTCGATCCCCGCCAAGGCCCGCTGCGCCTCGTTGGCGAGGCGGTTGATCTCGTTGCGCGCGGCATCGCGCTCGGCCCGCCGCGCCAGCGCCGCCTCGACGGCCCGCTCGGCGTCGCTGCGCGCCTTGCCCAGCCCTTCGTGCGACCGCTCGTGCTCCACGACGCCTTGGCGCAATCTCGCAATCCGTTCATCCAGTTCGCTCAAACGCGCCTGCTCGGCCGCGATCTCCTGCTGCGCCTCTTCGCGGCTCCTGATCGTCATCGTCCGCCGCTGCCCGGCCTGGTCCCGCCTGGCCTGCAATTGCAGCCGATCCTGCTCGATCTCCGTACACCGCTTCTGGAGCCGGTCGCGCTCGATGTTCGCATCTTGGCGCGCTTCCTCCAGATCATGCACGCGATCCATCACGCTCGTGCGGTCCGCCTCGAGGTGGCTGAGTTCCGAAGTCAGCCCGTCGATCGTCTCGTGCAATTCGTGGTATTGATCGAGCAGGTACGCCGCCCGCAAGGCCCGCAATTCATCATCAAGCCCCTTAAACGTTCGCGCCTTCGCCGCCTGCCCCTTGACGATCCGCAGCCGCCGCTCGGCATTGTCCAACTGCTCGCGGCAGCGCGTCAGGTTCACTTCCGTCCGCTCCAGCCGCCGCATGGCCTCGATCCGCCGCACCTTGAACTTGGCAACTCCCGCGGCTTCCTCGAAGATCGTCCGCCGCTCGATCGGATTGCTCGTGAGCATGGCATCGACCTTGCCCTGCTCGATGATCGAGTAGGCGTCGGCCCCGATGCCCGTATCGAGAAACAGGTCGCGCACATCCTTGAGCCGCGCCCTGGCGTTGTTGATCAGGTACTCGCTGGTGCCATCCCGATAGAGCCGCCGGCCGACATCGACCAGTTCACTCTCCACCGGCAGTTCGCGCTTGCCCGTGGCCGCGTCAATCAGCGGGTTCTCAAACGTCAGCACCACCTCGGCCATGTTCATGGCCGGCCGGCTCGTCGTCCCCGCGAAGATGACATCCATCATCTGGTCGCCGCGCAGGCTCTTGGCCGACCGCTCGCCCAGCACCCACTTGATGGCGTCCACGACGTTGCTCTTGCCGCACCCGTTGGGCCCGACAATGCAGGTGATGGGGTCGTCGAAGCGGAACTCGGTCGCGTCGGCGAAGGACTTGAAACCGTGCAGTTTGAGTCGGGCCAGTCGCATGATTCGGGTGAGACCTCCATGTCCAACCATCGGCCGTTCAAGGACTTACGGGGTTGCTTGACGCCGGCAACTAAACCGACCCTTCCCCGCCAGGCAGGGCGCGCAGCCCCACAGGATATGGTATCGGCTCCGCAGCGTTCCACAACGCAAAAAGACTCCCGTCCGCCTGCCCGAAACATCTTGTGCGCCGCAGCGTCCTCGAAGCATCCGGGACCGCTTCGCGCCTCTGCCTCTTCCAGCCCTTCCCCCTTGACACGCACGCAGAAAACCAGTAATCTGCTGCTCGTGCTTCCCACGGCGAACAAAGCGAAGGCACCAGCGGCCCCCGCGCCAACCTCCCGCCGCACCGTGATCGCCGCCCACCTCATTCACACGCTCTACGGCCATTGGGCCGTCAACGACCCGCGCGGGTCAGGGTCGCGCGACTTTCTGGCGCCGAAGTTCGCTCCGCTCGGCCCCATTCACCATGGACGCAGGCCGCAGCATCTTCAACCTTCGCCCGTACACCTCCGCGCCTTCCACGAAGAGCACGCCAATCTCCTCAACTTCCCGCTCATCTGGATCGACGAAGAGATCAGAGAAGAGTTCGCCTGCGCGATCACAGAGACTATCCGAAATCGCAAGTACACCTGCTACGCCTGCGCCATCGGCCGCAATCACATCCACCTCGTGATTCGCACCCATGGCGACAAGGCGCGAGAGATGTGGGAGCGCTTCGCCGACAGCATCCGAGACCGCTTGCGCCTCCGCTTGCCCTCGCGGAGTTCCCCGCACCACCCCGTCATTTCGGCGCGCCCGTACAACGTACTGCATTACACCCCCGAGGATGTCTGGCCGCGCATCCGCTACGTCGAGGGCAACCCCGCAAGAGACGGCCTGCCGTCCCAGCACTGGCCTTTCGTGACTCCCTACGACAACTGGCCTTTCCACAAGCGAACCTGACCGTCAGAGTGCAGTGTCTGAGGCGCCCCGCGAAAGGCGGGCACAGGGACGCGTCGGCACGAACTTGGTCCTCAGCCCGTTGCCCGGCTCGCCTTGGAAACGCCGGACCGGCACGCATCTGGCCGCTGCGGATACCGCCCTGCGCCGAATCGGGGAGAGCGTCTATCCGGCCCTTCGTTTCCGCCGCGTATCATTCATAAACCGGCCCGAGGGCGAGGCCGCGTTCACCGAGGATCACCCATGCTCTGGCAACCGTCACTGCCGCTCAGGTATCGCGAGATGTCCGATGAGGAACTCGCCGCGGCGATCCGTGCGCGGCGGACCGAGTTTGGCGATCGCCTCGTCATCCTCGGCCATCACTACCAGCAGGATGAGGTGATTCAGCACGCCGACTTCACCGGCGACTCCTTCAGACTCTCTCAACTCGCCGCCGACAAAGTCAAGGAGGTCGGGGCGATGTACGTCATCTTCTGTGGCGTCCACTTCATGGCGGAGAGCGCTGACATCCTCACGCCTGATGAGGTCGTGGTGATCCTCCCCGATCTCTCGGCGGGGTGCTCGATGGCGGACATGGCGGACTACGACCAGACTGTTCAGGCGTGGGAGGAGATTCACGAAGCGATTGAGGATTCTCCGTCGCGAGGACGCGACGGCTCGCTGACGCGGGTGATCCCCATCACCTACATGAACAGCAGCGCGGCGATCAAGGCCTTTGTGGGCGAGCACGGCGGGGCGGTATGCACGAGTTCCAACGCGGCGCGGGTCTTCGAGTGGGCGCTGGCAGGCGGCGAGGAGCCGCTCACGAAGGGTGAGCAGGTCAAGATTCTCTTTCTCCCCGACCAGCATCTGGGCCGCAACACCGCCAAGGCCGCGGGGTTCATCACCGAAGTGGACGCCGCGAAGAGCGGAAAGAAGGCGCAAACGGCCCTGTGGGATCCGAAGCAGGAGTCGGGCGGGCTGACGGCCAAACAGATCCGCGACGCCAGGGTTCTCCTGTGGAAGGGGCATTGCAGCGTCCACATGTTGTATCGGCCCGAGCACGTTGCGGAGATGCGCCGCAAGCACAAGGATGTGACAGTGCTCGTGCATCCCGAGGTGTGCCAAGAGGTCGTCGATCTCGCGGACTTGTCAGGCTCGACGGAGTTCATCATCAAGACGATCGAGGCGGCGAAACGCGGCAGCAAATGGGCGGTGGCGACGGAGACGCACCTCGTCAATCGCATCGCGCGGGAGGCGAAGGGGCGGGGCGTTCATGTCGAGATGCTCAGCGGCTGCCAGTGCCTCTGCACCACGATGTACCGCATCGATCAACAGCACCTCCTGTGGGTGCTCGACAGTCTTGCCGAGGACCAGATCGTCAATCAAGTCAAGGTGCATCCGGAGGCGAAGAAGTGGGCGCTGGTGGCGCTCAACCGGATGCTTGAGTTGCTGGGGAAGGGTTCGGTGAAAGCGGGAGCAAGCAGGTCGGCCGGAACTCGCGCCAGGAGAAGCAGGGTGGAGCCGGCAGCATTGATGGACTGATGACGTGTCGGTCATCTCATGCCCGAACTGCCCGACATTCTCGTCTATCTCGATGCGCTACGGCATCATGTGATGCGGACGCGGTTGAACGACGTGGTCGTTCGCGGACCGTCGGTATTGAGATCCGTCGATCCGCCGCTAGACGCCTTCGGCGGCCGTGTACTCACGAATGTCTCGCGCATCGGCAAGCGGATCGTATTGCATTTTGGGGGAGAAGCGGCGCTGGTGATTCACCTGATGATCGCAGGCCGCCTGTTGTGGCGCGAGGATCGGGCCCGGCCGGCGGGTCGCAATTATCTCGCGGCCTTTCACTTCGAGAACGGCACGCTCATGCTCACGGAGGCGGGAACGAAGCACCGCGCCACGCTCACAGCCGTGAGCAGCGCGGAGGAACTGCAACGCCTCAGCCGCGGCGGCATCGACCTGCTCACCTGCACGTGCGAGGAACTGACCGAAAGGCTGCGAAGCGAGAATCGCACACTCAAGCGGGCGTTGACCGACCCGCGCCTCATCGACGGCGTAGGCAATGCCTACTCCGACGAGATCATGCACGCGGCGCAACTTTCTCCTTTCTTCCACACCGGCGATATGAGCGAGGAGCAGATCGCGGCGCTGCACGACGCGGCCGCCATGGTGCTCAACGAGTGGGCGCGACGGTTGCACGAACAGTTCGACGGCGGGCGGAGGTTCCCCGGTCGCGGGCAGATCACCGCGTTTCGCGATGGGTTCGCGGTGCATGGCCGACTCGGCAAGCCCTGCCCGCGCTGCAATTCTCCCGTCCAGCGCATCGTCTACGCCGAGAACGAGATGAATTACTGCGCCAAGTGTCAGACGGGCGGACGCGTGCTGGCGGATCGGTCGCTCTCGCGCCTCCTGCGCGACGACTGGCCGAAGACGATCGAGGAACTGGAGGAACGGGCGTGACGCGTAGCGTCTGCGGCGCACTGCGGCCGTGACTTGCGATGTGTTGCAGTCGATGATGCCGATGAGGCGCTCTGTGGACCTGGACCGATTTCAATCCTGGTCGCTCATGCACCTGCTGGTGGCGGCTGTTTGCGCAGGTGCAGCGGGGGCGGCGTGCCTGCTTGGTCGGCGCTGGCGAAGCAGCCATCCGCAGCGCGAACGGCAACTGCGTATCGGCTGGGCGGCGTTCACGCTGCTCACGCAGGCATTCATCATCACCTGGTGGCTGCTGCCGGCGAACTTCAGTTGGCGCGTGAGTCTGCCGCTGCACATCTGCGACGTCACGGCCGTGCTCGCGGCGGCGGCGCTGGTGACGGAGCGTCGCTGGGTCCGGGCGGTGGTCTACTTCTGGGGCATCGGGCTGAGCCTGGTCGCGTTCATCATGCCGGTGCTCACGGAAGGGCCGGCGCACGTGCAGTTCTACCTCTTCTGGCTCACTCACCTGGAGATCGTCGGCTCGGCGGCGTACCTCGTGGTGGTGAGGGAGTTTCGGCCGATGTGGCGCGACTGGCGCATTGCCGTCGGATGGCTCGCGACTTACTACGCCCTGGTCGTGCCGCTGAACGTCGCGCTGGGAACGTATTACGGGTACGTCGGACCGGGTTCGTCGAAGGCGGATGTGCTCGGGGCATGGCCGCAGCGGGCGGGGGTGATGTTCGCGCTTCAGGTGGCGGGGCTGACGCTGCTGCTCGTGCCGTGGCTCGTGTCGAGGCGTCAAGCGGAGGTTCGCCAGTGATCGATGATCGCGGCATGGCGTTCGAGTTCGGCGATGCTGAGACCGGCGAGATCGGCGACGTGCTCGGTGATGCGTGCGGGCAGCGGGCGGGTCGAGAGGGCGCGGCGCAGGGCGCCGAGAAACTCAGGCGGCGCGATGAGTCGCAGCGTGCCGTCCGTCGGCCGGCGGCGAAGTTCATCGGCAAGCCACTGAACGGCCTCGGCGGCAAACTGGTCGCGCATGACATCGTGCTCACGATCGGAATCGGCGTAGGAGACGCTTCGCACGCCAGTTCCGACCGGCGCGCCGCCCCGGTCGTGGGGAATGAGCGAGTTCTCGCGGCAGGAGAGTTCCTCGAGGTGAACCGAGCCTGAGCCATGCACGCGAGTGATGGCGAAGAGCCGGGCGCGGCGCTGATCGGCCACGGCGATGCACGAGACGGGAGTGATCCGTCTGGCGGGTGCGATGACCATGATGATGCTCCTTGGGGCGCGGTTGAGGCGTGTTGCCGCCGCGGCCCCGCGCCCGTTGATGGAGTGTACCGTGCGACGTCCGGGAGCCGATCAGGCATTCAACCCTGATCGCAAGGCTCGGAGAAAAGCCACCGGACCGCCACAAAAGTGACGGTCCGGGATGCTCGATCGGGTACGGGATGGTCGGTGAACGATCAGGATTCGCAGCCGGCGCCGCTGAAGGCGGCTTCGGCGGCCTTGGCCATCTCTTCGGGGGTCATGTCCTTGATGTGAGTCGCAAAGGCCCAGGAGTGGCCGAAGGGATCGATGAGGGTGCCGTAGCGGTCGCCCCAGAACATGTCCATCGCGGGCATGGTGACGGTGGCCCCGGCCTTGACGGCGCGATCGATCGCGGCGTCGCAGTTTCTGACGTACTGCGTGAGTGTGATGGGCGTGTTGCCCAGGGCCTTGGGGCTGCGCGCCTTGCCGCCGCAATACTCGGGAAAGTCATCGCAGAGGTAGAGAACGGAAGTGCCGATCCTGACCTCGGCGTGCATGAGTCGCCCGTCGGGGCTGGGCATGCGGCAGATCTCCTCGGCGCCGAAGGCCTTCTTGTAGAAGTCGATGGCGTTGGCGCAGCCTTCGACGACAAGATGCGCGATGACGCCGGCGTGTCCTTCGGGGATGGGATTGACGTTGCTCATTCTCTTGCTCCTTGTGAATGGGGGAGGGTGTTTCCCGCGTGTCGGCGCAAATGGACTTTCCTCGGCCGAACGCGGCGCGATGTTCAATGTCGATCGTACCAGCGGGACGATGCAGGGAAACACCATCTGGCGGTTTTTTCAGAAGATTACTGAAGTGTGAACGGTGAGGCGAAGACGCAAGCGACTCAGCCGGTGCTCTTCCGGCAGGCGCCTCACCACTCCGGCCCGCCGGAGTAGCGGCCGTAAACGTCCGCCATCGCCTGGACCATCTCGCCCAGCGTGCAGTTGGCCTCAGCGCCATCGACGAGACTGGGCATGACGTTGTTATCGTCGCGGGCGGCTTCGCGGATGCCATCAAGGGCGGCATTCACCCTGCTCTTGTCGCGCCGACTCTTGAACTCGTTGAGGCGCTTGATCTGATCGCTTTCGACCTGGTGGCTGATCTGAAGAATCTCGACGTTGCGCTTCTCGTTCTCATCGACGTAGGCGTTGACGCCGACGATGAGGCGGTCGCTGCGCTCCATCTCCTGGCCGAAGCGGTAGGACGCCTCGGCGATGGAGCGTCGGAAGTAGCCGCGGGTGATGCCGCCGATGACTCCGCCCATGTCGTCGATTTCGTGGATGATCTCCAGCGCATCCTTCTCCATCTGGTCGGTCAGCGCTTCGACGAAGTACGAGCCGCCAAGTGGGTCGGCGGTGCGCGTGACGCCGGTCTCATGGGCGAGAATCTGCTGGGTGCGCAGCGCGATGGTGGCGGCCTGCTCGGTGGGCAGGCCGAGCGTCTCATCCATCGAGTCGGTGTGGAGGCTCTGACAGCCGCCGAGCACGCCCGCCATCGCCTGGTAAGCCACGCGGACGATGTTGTTGTAGGGCTGCTGCTCGGTGAGGGAGCACCCGGCGGTCTGGACATGGGTGCGCATGAGCCATGAGCGGGGGTTCTTCGCCTTGTAGCGATCGCGCATCATCCGCGCCCAGATGCGTCGGGCAGCGCGGAGTTTGCAGATCTCCTCGAAGAACTCGTTGTGGCTGTTGAAGAAGAAGGACAGTCGCGGGGCGAACTCATCGACATCCAGCCCGCGCTTCATGCACCACTCGACGTACTCCATGCCGTCGCGCAGCGTGAAGGCGAGTTCCTGCGTGGCGGTCGAACCGGCCTCGCGGATGTGGTAGCCGGAGATCGACACGCTGTTCCAGCGCGGGACGTGCTGCGTCTGAAACTCGATGGTGTCGATGACGAGTTTGGTCGAGGCTTCGGGGGGATAGATGAACTCGTTCTGGGCGTGGAACTCTTTGAGGATGTCGTTCTGGAGTGTGCCGCCGAGCGTGCTCCAGTCGAAGCCGCGCTGCCGCGCCATAGCGAGGTACATCGCCCAGATGATCGCCGCCGGTCCGTTGATGGTCTGCGAGACGGTGACCTGATCCACGGGGATGTCCGCGTAGAGGCGGTGCATGTCCTCGATGGTGTCAATCGCCACGCCGCAGCGCCCGACCTCGCCGGTCGAGAGGGGGTCGTCGCTGTCGCGCCCCATGAGTGTGGGGAGATCGAAAGCGGTCGAGAGGCCGGAGTTGGAATTGGCGCCGATGGAGCGGTGGAGGAGGTACTTGAAGCGCCGGTTGGTGTCCTCAGCGCTCCCGAATCCCGCAAACTGGCGCATGGTCCAGAGGCGGTCGCGGTACATGCCGGGGTGAATGCCGCGGGTGAAGGGGAACTGTCCCGGATCGCCGACCTTCGTGGCGTAGTCGCGCGCCGCGGCGGAAGTCGGGCCATACGTGCGATCCACTGCATAGCCCGACAGACTCAGCCCGTGCGGGTCGATCGAGGGCTTGACGGGGTCAGAGATCGAAGGGGATTCCTTTCGGATCGCGCTCATGCTGGACAAGCCTTCGCCTCCACCGTCATTGGGATTGAGTTGTGAGACACGCCTGATGCCGGATTCTAGACGGCCCACATCGAGGGCGGGCACGGGAGTGTACCCGGAAAGACGGCGGGCGGCTGCCGCGGCTACAATCCGAACGCACCATGAAACTCATCGTTTTTCATCAGTTGCTCATTGCTTCCGCCATCGTCTTCATGCTCGGGTATGGCGGCTGGGAACTCTATGACTACTGGCTCGCGGATCCAGCGCCTTCATCCCCCGGTGAGTTGGCAGTGCTGGATTCCCCATCCGGTCCCGGCGTCGAAGGCCTGGCGACCGGCGTGGCGATGCTGCTCGGCGCGGGCGTCCTGAGCGTCTATCTCCATCGCCTCTATCGGCGCTATGCGGGGCAGATGGCGGGGTTCTGAGACGACGCGCCTTCGCGGCGGTGCATGCGATCCCGATCCGACCAGGGCGCTTCATCGACCTATGATGAACGCTCGTCAGACCCACCGGACTCCAGCGCGCCATGCCCTACACGATCAAGCCACTCGATACCCTCGAACTCGACGACGAGCGCGTCGACTACCTCAAGGACCGCGTTGACGCCGGCGACCGATGGGTGCTCAACTTCGGCCCGCAGCACCCCGCTACGCATACGACGCTGCGCCTGGTCATGGAACTTGACGGTGAGCGGGTGGTGCGCGTCACGCCGCACATCGGGTATCTGCACTCGGGGTTCGAGAAACTCGCCGAGCATCACGACTACAACCAGTACGTCTGCACGGTCAGCCGGATGAACTACATCTCTCCCATCGCCAACGACATCGCCTGGCATCACGCGGTCGAGAAGTTGTTCGGCATCGAGATCACGCCGCGCTGCAAAGTGCTGCGAACGATCATGCACGAACTCGGGCGCATTCAGGATCACCTCATGTGCGTGGGGACAGCGGCGCTGGACCTCGGGGCGTTCACCGGCTTCCTCTACGGCTTCAACCAGCGCGAACGCATCTACGACATCTGCGACTACATCTCCGGCCAGCGCTTCCATCCTGACTGGACCCGCGTCGGCGGACTCATGCACGACGTGCCCGACGAGGCCACGTTCAAGACCCTGATCAAGCGCTTCATCGACGACGAGATGCCGCCCGCGCTTGAGGACATCGAGACGTTACTCAATCGCAATCGCATCTTCCTCGACCGCACTCAGGGCATCGGCGTGATCTCGGCGGCGGACGCGGTCGCCTGGAGCCTCTCGGGCCCGGTGGCCCGCGCGGCAGGGGTGCGGCGCGATGTGCGCAAGGATGATCCCTATCTCTGCTTCGCCGACAACTGGGATGGGCAGGGGTCGTCGGCCGTGAAGTTCAAGGTCGCTGTCATGAATGAGGGGGATGTTTTCAGCCGCTACTTCGTCCGCCTCTTCGAACTGCGACAGTCCGTCGAGATCCTCCGCCAACTCATCGATGACATTCCCGGCGGGTCGGTTGATGCGTTCGCCGACGGCAAGTTCGTCAAGCCCGACAAGAGCCAGGTCTACGGCTCGATCGAAGGCCTCATCCAGCACTTCGAGATCATCATGACCAATCGCGGCTGGAAGGCGCCGGTCGCGGAGTGCTACGCCTGCCAGGAGACGGCCAATGGCGAACTCGGGTACTACATCGTCTCCGACGGCGGGCCGCGCTCGTGGCGGGCCCGCACCAGGCCGCCGTCGTTCATCAATTATCAGTCCTTTCCCAAGATGCTCGAAGGGCACATGCTCGCCGATGCGGTGGCGATCCTCGGCAGTCTCAACATCATCGCGGCCGAACTGGATCGCTGAAACAGGAAGACTCATGGCGTGGATCACGAAGAACTCGGCGACATTGACGGTGGAGCGGCGCGATGAGCCGTATCTCACCGAGGCGATGAAGGCAGATCTCATGCGGCGCATCCTGCCGCGCTACGAGACCAAGATGGCGGCCCTGCTGCCGGTCCTGCACGAGGTGCAGCACCACGCCGGCTGGCTGCCGGACCAGGCGCTCGTCGAGGTCGCGTCGTTCCTCGAACTCACGCCGGCCGAGGTGCTCGACACCGCCTCCTTCTACGAGGAGTTCTTCTTCCACCCCGTGGGCAAGTACGTCATCGGCGTGTGCCAGTCGATCGCCTGCGAAGCGTGCGGCCACGAGGCGATCGTCGATCACCTGAGGGCCAGACTCGGCATCGAGCCGCACGAGACCACGCCCGACGGCCTCTTCACCCTGCGGTGCATGGAGTGTCTGGGTGCGTGCGACACGGCGCCGTGCGCGCTGGTCAACGAAGATCGCCACGACCTGCTCACGATCAAGCAGATCGATGCGCTGATCGATGAAATTCGCAGCCGGCAGCGCGGGCGGGAGTGAAATGACCGAGCCGCAAAAAAAGCCGCTCATGCGCTGCATCGGCGAGTTCTTCGGCCACATCATCAAGGCCGTGCGCAAGGATGTTCCTGACGAGAAGAAGGTGATCGAGTCGAGCCAGACCGAGGAGCGCCGCGGCGAAGTGATTCTCCGCGAAACGCGCGTGCGCGAAGTCGAGTTTCGCAGCGATGAGTGAACAGGCCCGACTCAACTTGCGGCAGGTTCTGGTGCGCCTCGGCGCCGCGGCGGTGCTGTGGTTCGGCGGCGGGGCGGCGATCGCCGCGGCGCTGGGCATGGCGATCGTCGATTCCGTCGCGTTTCTGCTCTGCCTCGGCGTGGTCTTCCTGCTCGGCTCGGTTTTCTATGCGGCGGTGTACGGGCCGCGCGGCGATTCCGAAGAAGGACATTGACATGGAACTCTTCATCGTCCTCGGCGTCGTCGCAGTCGTGCTGCTCCTGCCGCTCATCTACGTGCTGGTGATCTACAACCGCCTCGTCTCGCTGCGACAGCACGTCGCCGAGTCGTGGTCGGACATCGACGTCGAACTCAAGCGGCGCTACGAACTCATTCCCAATCTCGTGGCTACGGTGAAGGGCTACGCCGCCCATGAGCGCGAAACGCTCGAGAAGGTCATCGCCCTGCGCAACGCCGCCGAGGCGAACCACGGCAGCGCAACATCGCAGGCGAAGGATGAGACGGCGCTGATGCTCGGTGTGAAGCAACTCTTCGCGCTCGTTGAGAGCTACCCGCAGATCAAGGCCGATGCGCATTTCCTCGAACTCCAGCGCGAACTGGCGCTGACGGAGGACCGCATCGCCGCCGCCCGCCGCTTCTTCAACGCCAACACCCGCGAGATGCGGCAACTGTGCCAGACAATCCCATCAAGCCTCGTGGCGTCGATGTTCAGTTTCAAGCCGGGCGAGTACTTCGAGTTGGGCAGCGAAGCGGAGCGCGTCACGCCGCGGGTGGAGATCGGGTGAGGGGATAGAATGCTCCATGCCGAAACGCGAGAAAGCACTATCTCAGGTTCAGGTGACGCTCGTGATCTCTGCCACGAATGACCCCATCGACCTTCCTGGTTGGGTACGCCGCTGGGATGCGGCTCGTTCCGATTTCCTCGACGCGCTTGCAGACTCTGGCGATCCAGAGTCAGAGATGCGCGACGCGTACTCACTTATCAATGCCACGCGTGCCCGCGTCGATTTGCAGTGGGAAGGTACTTCGCCTCCACCCGAGATGGCCGTATCCCTTAGAACCCCTAACACAATGGCACGCTGATTGCTAGAGGCCGTGCAGTGCAAGGAGGCACGAACATGGCCAGACCGCTTCTTGATGATGAACTCTGGTCAA
>Ga0326597_10002408_pt1 | contig 27933 bp, 23 predicted proteins | sample RVTome_12_FD_203789 | JGI IMG/M metagenome (GOLD analysis project Ga0326597, IMG submission 203789) | Soil microbial communities from uranium-contaminated site in the Upper Colorado River Basin, Wyoming, United States - RVT100D185 | ecosystem: Environmental > Terrestrial > Soil > Contaminated >... | reverse complement strand
GACCTCGCGCCTACACTTCTAGCCTATTTCGGAATCAATTCCGCTTCGGAGATGGATGGGCGGGCACTGGAGATATTCCAATGAAAGTACTCTACCTCCTGGCGGTTTATGTTCACATTGTTACAACGGCCGTCTGGTTTGGCTCCATGCTCTTTGAGGATCCTGCCAGCATCAGGTTTATGTCCCGGCTGGCTGAAAGGATTCATGGGATCGGAGGCCCAAGCCTTTTTCTCCTTATCGTGACAGGATCGTTCATGCTCTTCTATCGCGGCGTGACGTGGCAGAGCATGATAAGCGGCGATTTTTTCACCGCGAGATACGGCCAGGTCTTTGGGCTAAAGTTCCTGCTTGTCCTTCTCCTCATCAGCTTTCAAATCACGGTCGGTCATCGGCCATCGAAGCTCGTTTACGGCTATTTGCTTGCGGTGCTTTTGATCATTGCTTTATCTGTATGGTTGGTCCGTCCGTTCGTTTAACGGAATATTCACCCCTGAGGCGCGGGGGACGCGGCGGAGAGAGTTTGAAACTAAAATCTTTGCGTGCTCTGTGTCTCTGCGGTGAATCCTGGTTTTCTAAGTTGGTTGCGGCTCTGCCGCGCTATGTCCCTGCGGTGAATACGCCTTCACAGGAAACCCAGAAGCGCACTCTTTCTTAAGGAGGTTAGGTGGCAATCAGGATTATTCACGTCGGCACAGGGTCTCGTGGCCGTCATTGGCTACAGATTGTTCGGGATTATCCGGAAGCTACCTCTGTCGCTTTTGTAGATAAAGATCCGCAGGCGCTAGATGAAGCCCGCAAACTGGTCGGGCAACCCCCGGCCCAATTTCACACTGATTTAAGCGTTGCGCTGCGTGAGGTTCCCGCAGATGTTGCGCTGATTACTAGTCCCTCTTTCCTGCACGCAGAACACGCCCTCCAGGCATTAGAATCCGGCCTAACGGTGTTGACGGAAAAGCCTTTCGCGACAAACCTCAGCGACGCGCAGCAGGTCATCGATAAAGCGCGCACGGTTGGCAAACACATCATAGTGGCCGAGAACTATCGTTTTTTCGCCGCCGAACGAACGGTCGGCCAATGGCTCGCTGAAGACCGGATAGGCCGCATCGCCACTGTCGTGTGTGTGGACCGCCGCAATCAGCCGCCCTCGGATCAAGCCTCCTGGGTCGGGAACATGGATCATCCCCAATTGCGGGAGATCGCGATCCATCATTTTGACAGCTTTCGCTATCTCTTTCGTCGTAACGCCGCAAACATGATGGTCCGCACGTTTAATCCGCCCGGAAGCCTCTACCGGAGCGGAGCGGCAACGGAGGCATTGATCGAAATGGAGGGAAACCTGCCGATCCTCTATTTCGGAACCCTGGCGTCGCATCGTTATGAATACAGTCTTTCAATCGAGGGTGAGAATGGCTGCTTGTGGACAGATCAAAAGCGAGTTTGGTGGCGCAAAAAAGGAGCGAGATTTTTTTCTCCGGTCAAGTTGGTCCCGGTGCCCAAAGGGGACGAGCGTCCCTATCCGCGGGCCGGGACCACCTCGCTCTTGAACCAAGTCCGCGATGCGGTCCTTCAGAATAAGGAAGCTGAAACGAGCGGCCGGGATAATTTCTGGACTCTCGCCATGGTCGCGACCGCAGCCCGCTCGGCGGAGCAAGCGCGCAATGTGTCAGTTTCCGAGGTGGTGGACTTCATTGCCCCCGAAAACGGCGATCCTGCTTTACAACCGGGTATACAACAGCAATTAACCGCAGAAGAGCGAGAAGTGAGACTGAACGGATCGTCGGTTCCTTCTGCCAAGCCGCGCAGCTCGAGACCCAAGACGCTGGTGATCGGGTGGGATGCGGCGGATGCCGAATTGGTTGAGCGGTGGTGCGCGGAAGGCCTGCTACCTAACATGGCGCGCATGAAATCGCAGGGGACTTGGGCGCGCATGGAAACCACGGCCTCAACCGTCCATGTGTCCGCCTGGCCTTCGATATTCACTGGTACGACGCCGGATAAGCACGGCCTCTACCACGCCTACGTCGCGTCTCCTGGCCAGCAGGGCCCCGTGCGCCCGCGGCCGGATCGGAGTCCTTTCCCGTTTCTCTGGAAGCTCCTAAGCGACCAAGGCAAACACTGCATAATCATGGATGCGTTCTTGACATGTCCACTTCAGGGCTTCAAAGGCAGCCAAATCGTCGACTGGGGAAGCTGGTCTCACTTTTGGCAAACAACCATTACTCCTGCCACATTGAAACGGGAATTGGAGAAAGCTTTCGGACGGTATCCCGCCGAGGACCACAGCAAGGTGGGCATGGCTCCGCTGTCTGATTTCCAGGGTTTTCACCAGCGCCTCCTGGCGGGCGTGGCCAAGAAAACAGAGGTGGTGAAGTGGCTGATGGATAAGGCAGACTGGGATCTTTTTTTGGTCGTGTTTGCGGAGTCGCATCCGTCGGGACATTATTTCTGGCAGTTCCACGACCCGTCTTACCCTACACACCCTAAGGAAGGAGCGGGGGCGCTGCTGCATGCGCTGCGCGAAGTCTACGTGGCCCTCGACAGAGCGATCGGCGAAATACTCCAGAGCCTCGATGAAACGACTACCGTCTTTTTGGTCTCGGGTGATGGCATGGGTCCCAACTATAGCGGGTCGCATATCCTTCCTGATTTGCTTACCCGCATGAAGCTGTTCAACGGTAATAGTTCGAATAGTTCGGCCACTAATAGCAACTCGGACAAGAAGCCCGCAGGCGCGAACAACCCTAACCAGCCCAAAACCGATCTATTGAGCACCGTCCGAAATATGATCCCCGAGCGGCTGCGCATTGCGGTTACAAAAACGTTGCTGCCTCGCTCCATACAGGAGAAGCTCAGTTTACGCTGGAAGACTGCGGGCATTGCGTGGAATCAGACGCGCGCTTTTCTGATCGAGAACTCCAATGAGGGCTACGTTCGGATCAATCTGAAAGGGCGGGAGCCTGAAGGAACCGTGGAGCCAGGAAAGGAGTATGAGGATCTTTGTGAAGAGATCTACCGGACCGTCAAGGCTATGACCAATCCCCTCAACGGCGCGCTTGCCGCAGGCGCCGTTTTCAAAACCGATGACATCTATCATGGTCCCTGCCGGAGCCACATGCCGGATATCATCATCCACTGGAACGATGACGCCAAGATTACCACTGAGCTGTTGTCAGCAAAATACGGCATTGCGCGCAGTAAGGAGCCAGGATGCGCGCTCCCACCGTACTACACGGGCAACCACCGGCCGAACGCGTTTATGCTTTCTCTAGGTCCTGACATTTCGCAAGGGGCGGTCTGTGAAGGTACTAGCATCCTGGACCTCGCTCCGACAATCCTTAACCATTTCGGTCTCGCGCCGCCTGATTACATGGACGGCAGGGTGCTGAGCGAGTTGCGAGGGCAAAGCAAAGTTAATCTCGCCCCGTCGAAAACGGAAGCCAACGCTCGGAATTGACCTGGCCGATTGCTGAAAAACTCTGATTGCAGGCTGCTCAAAAAGATCTCAGAGGCGAGGCGCGCGAAAAATCGACGAGCGGAGACGTACTTAGCCAGTACGTTGCAGTGAGGCGATTGAGCGCAACGAAGCCTATGAGGCTTTTTCAGCAGCCTGCTAGTGATTTGTTGCGATGACGGGGAAGCCTTGGATCATCTTGCGCAACAACAGTTGAAGGTCTACAAATTCCCACGAGGATTTCTCTGGGGCGCCTCGACCTCAAGCCACCAAGTCGAAGGGGATAATCGTTGGAACGATTGGTGGGAGTATGAGCAATCGGGGCGGTTGCCTCACATATCCGGTGAAGCCTGCCGCCACTACGAGCGCTTCGAGCAGGATTTCGACCTGGCACGCTCCTGGGGACACAACGCCCACCGCTTCTCCATCGAGTGGAGCCGTATCGAGCCGTCCGAAGGCGATTGGAATCTGGATGCGCTGGCCCACTACCGCGAAGTGATCCGAGCGTTGAGGGAGCGTGGTCTTGAGCCAGTGGTGACCTTGCATCATTTTACCAATCCGGTCTGGTTTTCACGGCGTGGCGGATGGTTGCGCAGTGACAGTGCGAGCCTCTTCGCCCGTTTTGCCGAGCACGCGGTCAGAAATCTGGGAGCCGAAGTGAAATATTGTCTCACCATCAACGAACCCACAGTGTATGTGATACAGGGATACATCAACGGCGAATGGCCGCCTTTTTTAAAATTGGCATGGATCAAGGCTGCTATCGTATTTAGAAACCTTTCCCGGGCTCATGTCGGCGCTTATCGAGCGCTGCATCAAAACCGCCCCGACATTAGGGTCGGCATCGCCCACAATGCCTCTCTTATCGTCCCTTGCGATCCTGAACGTAGAAGTGACCGCATGGCCGCTGGGTTACGTGACTTGATCTTGAATCGGGCTTTTTTCCATCTCATCGGAACTCGCCCGCGCAATTTGCGACAAACGGCGGGAAATCTGGATTTCATTGGCCTCAATTACTACACAAGAACCATCGTCCGCAGCTCTGGATGGGGGATAGGAGCCGTTCTGGGGCGTACTTGCCAGCTCCCTCATCATCATGACCAGGGTCCGATCAGCACAACAGGTTGGGAAGTCTATCCGCGCGGATTGAAGGCTGTGCTCGAAAATTTTTCCCTGTTTGGACTGCCCCTGCTTGTCACTGAAAACGGTATAGCCACAGATGACGAATCCTTGCGCCGCGAGTTCGTCATGAAACATTTGGAAAGCCTGGCCGACGCGGTCGAGAAGGGCGTGGATGTCATCGGTTATCTTTACTGGAGTTTGATCGATAACTTTGAGTGGGCTTTGGGAACAAAGCCGCGCTTTGGGCTGGCGGGGGTTGATTACAATACCCAGCAGCGGTTGCCGCGACCCTGTGTCGAGGACTTCAGCCGCGTGTGCCGTGAAAACCAGCTCTTCCTTCCTTTCGCAGCAAACTAGGCGCGAGAGGACGATACTTCGTCAAATCGTGGATCGTCCGCCATCTTCTCAAGGGATCTATTGAGGACATAGTTTCGCATGTGTGCCATAGCCGGGTTAGTTTGTTTGAAGCGGCAATGCCGTGAAGAAGATCACCGCACCGTCGTCGCGAAGATGTGCGACCTCCAGCGCCATCGGGGACCCGACGATCGGGGAATCGCCTCTCTCGGTCATGTTTGCTTGGGATCGGACCGGCTGAGCATCATCGACCTCACAGAGGCGGGTCATATGCCCATGTCAGATGAGAATGAGGATTGGTGGATCGCTTACAACGGGGAGGTTTATAATTTTAAAGAACTCCGGGAGGAATTGATCCGTTGCGGCCATACGTTTCGGTCCAGAACCGACACGGAAGTGGTGCTGCATGCCTTCAAGGAGTGGGGGGAGAAATGCCTGGATCGTTTTGTTGGTATGTTTGCTTTCGCTGTCTATAACCAGCAGGCCGACACGTTGACTTTAGCCAGGGACCGCTTTGGCAAAAAACCTCTTTACTACACTCAACGCAATGGCCACCTGCTTTTTGCTTCGGAGCTGAAAACATTACTGTCGCGATGTGACAACGCGAAGATCAACAAACAGCGCCTCATCGAATGGTCCCTGTATCGGAACGTGGACTTTGGATCGCCGGAAACTCTCATCGAGAACGTGTTTTCTCTGCTGCCAGGCCATCTGGTGAAGATCGAGCGCGGTCGGATCGACTCTCCCCGTTGCTACTATGCTCCGGAATTGCAGGTTGATTCTGCCCGTTACCAACATCTCAGCCGGCAAAGCCCAGAGTCAATTTCACAGGCAGTCGAATCTCTGATCGAAAGCAGCGTGAGCGACCGCATGGTTAGCGATGTGCCGCTCGGGACTTTTTGCAGCGGGGGCATCGACTCCAGCTTGATCACCGCTATCGCCGCTCGTCACCAGAAAGACATCGCTGCTTTCCATGTCTCGGTTGCAGGGTATGAAGCGATGGACGAGAGCCGATACGCCAAACAGGTCACGCAAGCGCTTGGAATCGAGCTCTTTACGTATTCACTTCAAGGAGAAGCGTTTCGTCGCAACTTGCCGCTCGCCATTTATCACAGCGATGTTCCTCTCACCCACGCAAATTCTGTCGCCTTTCTTTTGCTTTCCGAGTTTGCCCGAAAGCACGGCGTTAAGATTCTGTTATCCGGAGAAGCCGCCGATGAATTGTTCGGAGGCTATATGCAGCGCTACCGGCGCTACCGCCAAGTCCTGTTGTTAAAGCGCTGGCTTGCCTATCTGCCCCCGAAGATCCGCAAAGGCTTTGCAATGGCGGGTTATGCATGCAACGGCGTGCCCTTCACCGGATTCTCAGAGTATGAAGGCCTTCTGGCCCACTCGACGGCTTTTCTTAATAACTTTGCTCGTGAGAGTCTACTCCTTCGGTGTGCTGACGCCTATCGATTTGTCGCGAATGATACCGAGCGCTGGGTCCTCGCTGCTATGCTGGCCGACGTCAGCAATTTTCTAGCTCCTCTGCTTCGCCGTCTGGACCGGATGAGCATGGCGGCTTCCATCGAATGCCGCGTTCCTTTTTTGGACCATCGACTGGTCCATACCGTCATTAACCTGCCACTCTCTTACCGCTTGCGAGGATCTACAGACAAGTGGCTGCTCAAAGAGATCGCCGCCCGCCATCTGCCCCGAGATGTCGTTTACCGAAAGAAGCTAGGCTTCCCGCTGCCTCTGAAAGACTATCTGGCGCCGCTGGCCCGTGAAGAACTGTTCCACGACGGTTTTTGCGTGGGGTTCCTTGGCTTGCATCGAAGAGGTCTCACTGAAGCGATCTCCAACTGGACTCAGAACGTAGACGGATTTTTCAACCTGCTCGCCTTGGAGATCTGGGGGCGCCTCTTCTTCCTCGGGCAGGCGTTGGACGAACTCACGGAGCAGACTCGGCGACTTGCTTCAGAACACACGTTGGCCATTGCGAGGGCGAGGCAACGTGCTGATTGATGCGCTCAAAATTGAGAGGAATTCGACTCTCGACACGGATATCTGTATTATTGGAGCCGGTGCGGCGGGGATTATTCTGGCGCTTGAGTTCGCGGATCAGCCCTTTCGAGTTTGCGTCCTAGAAAGCGGGGGCTTGGACTTCGCAGAAGAGACGCAGTCTCTCTACGATGGGACAAACATTGGTCTCCCGTATTTTCCGCTCCAAACAGCTCGCCTGCGCTATTTTGGCGGTACAACCAATCATTGGGGCGGCAATTGCTGGCCATTTCAAGAGATGGATTTTGAGCGCTGTGAATGGATCCCCCATAGCGGCTGGCCGTTCTCTAAAGCTGTGATCAATCCGTTCTACATTCGGGCGTTCAAACTTTGCCAGCTTCAACACTACGAGTGGAGTCCCGCGTTCTGGAGCACACCCGAAGAACCGGTCTTCCCATTTGCAAGCGACGTTATAAATACCAACGTAATGCAGCAAGTGCCTGATCCAGCAAAAAGATTCGGCCAAACCTATCGCCCCAAGCTCGTCCAGGCCAGGAATATTACCGTCTGTCTCCATGCGAATGTCACTGAGCTTGAGTCCGACGAGACAGGGAGAACAATTCGCCGGGTACGCGTGGCTTCTCTGTCCGGAAATCGATTCTTACTTACGGCGAAGCTATTTATCTTGGCAACCGGGGGAATAGAAAACGCACGGTTACTGCTTCTCTCAAACAAGAGACATTCGGCTGGACTCGGAAATCAAAACGATATGGTTGGTCGGTTTTTCACGGATCACGCTGCATGTCTAGGTGGGAAGTTTCAGCCCGCCAATCCGACCATGCCGGTGAAATTCTATGAATTGCACAAAGTGAAAGACACCGTCATAGCGGGAGGCCTGAGACTTTCCCCTGATGTCCAGCGCCGAGAAAGACTGGTTCCTGTTGGGCTTGATCTGGTCCCGGTTAGTGAAATCTATACTGCCGCGTGGAAATCAAAGGGGTTTGCCTCCTTGAAAGCTATTGTAAACCGACTACGAGGAAGATACACTCCCGGTCAATTTGGCGAGCACCTAATGAACGTCGTCCGCGATCTTGACAACATCGGAGTTGCCGCTTACGGACGTCTCCGCTACGGGCGCAATTATCCGCTTGATTATATAAATATTGTCGTCGTAATTAATCCGGCACCAAACCCAGACAGCCGTGTAACTCTCGGGACAGAACGAGACCAACTGGGGCAAAGGCGCGCACAGCTAGATTGGCGCTTAACCCAGATGGACAAGTATAGCGCAAGGCGGACGATAGAGATTCTGGGGATGGAACTAGGCCGAGCCGGCCTGGGAAGGCTACAGGTAATAATTGACGATGACGATAGAACCTGGCCGCATGATCTCACAGGAACGTTCCATCACATCGGAACCACTCGGATGAATAACGATCCTAAGCAAGGCGTAGTAGCTAAGAACTGCCAAGTACACGGAGTCTCAAATCTTTTTATCGCCGGCAGTTCCGTTTTTCCTAGCGCGGGTTCGGGAACTCCGACTTTCTTAATAATCGCGCTCGCCCTCCGGCTGGCAGATCATATCAAGCAGAGGTTTCGATGATGCTAACACGGAATAGTCGGCGTCGATTCATAATCAGTCTTGTTGGGTTTGGATGTTTAGCTCTTGGTTGGCCGCGTCGCGCGTGGCCCCTATTCATCCCACGGAAGCAGGCTCACCTGCTAAGCTCGACCTCGATTCTACCTAAACTTCTAAGCCACACAGCGAGCGCGAGGATCGTAGGCCGAGAGTATCTCCAAGGGGCCCGGCATGATGCCAACCTATCAACGTTTCTTGAATCGTTATTGTGCATCGCCGGATACGACCCTATGAACCATACAGATCTCGAGATGTTTCGACAGCATGTACAGATCCGCATTCGTCGGGATTTCGAACAGGCACGCGTTATTAAAATACACGGTTGGATCCTGTCGCTGACGGAGGCCCGACTCTGTGCGCTCACGGCATTCGGCTTGCCCCAAACCTGGCCCTAATGGATACAAAGGGATTCCCACCTGCACCTTAATACTTAATAACAGATCTAACAGATCGAAATTTCAAGAGTATTAATCGGAGGAGATTACTTTTACGCTTCCACGTTCGCTCGGTCTTCTTACAACCCGGTCCGAGTTCCTTCGTTTGCATCGAGGAGGCATCAATCAGGCGATTTCCAGCTGGACAGAGAATGTAGACGGATTTTTCAACCTACTAGCTTTAGAAATTTGGGGTCGACTTTTCTTTTTTAAGGAATCACTCATAGAGCTTACGGAGCGAATAAATTGTCATTCGTAATGACTGTTTTCCGAAAACTATGAACGGGAACGCGTAACAAGACCCAAATGCAGAAACCGTGGAGGTATAAGTAAGTGGGTCGGTTCCTAAAAGAAAGCGCGAAAATACTTTCCATTACATGCGCAATGATTCTTGTGCTGGAGGTGACTCTCAGGTTAGCTGCCTTTGCCTGGTATCACAGCGAGTACCACCTCTATTACGGAGTTCACAGTTGGGTTGGCAGAGTGGGAATCAGCCCCTGGTCGACTTTCGAAGGGGCATATTACAAATTTCCGCCCAATTATATTTTGAGAGGAGCGACCGGGCAGGGATCGGAGGCGGCTTCGATTAATTCGCACGGATTTCGGGGTCCAGATTTCGAAACCGTCAAACCTAAGGGGGTATTTCGGGTCGTATGCCTGGGAGAGTCATCCACATTCGGATATCACAATCGCGATGATGAGACGTATCCTTTTATTTTAGGGAGACTATTTGCGCAAGAACGGCTGGCCGCGGAAGTGATCAACGCGGGATTCCCTTACTACAACAGCGGCAGCATTCTCTCTTTGCTTAAAGAAGACATCGTAAAGTACCAGCCAGATCTTATCACTTTCTATGCTGCTTACAACGATACAAGCTGGCCCATTCGTATAGGACTTTTAGGCCGGGTGGCTCTGTGGATACAGGAGCATTCGATAACATATTTACTGCTGAGAGATAATATTCGTCATTTCATGATTAAAGTCGAAGGGAAAGTATTCGACGAATTGATACCGCAAACGATGCCTTTAGAGCAATTTAAGAGAGACTCAGAGCTGGTCGCAAGCCGCTATCGAAAGAACCTTCAGTCAATCATTCGCACCGCGAAAAGCCGCAATATCCTGGTTGTTCTGGTCAAACAGCCCATCACGACGAATAATCAAAGTACACATCAGTATCGTACGAGGCAGAATACGAACACATTAGGGGCAGGTTTGAGAGAGGCGAACGCCTGTCGTTTATGGAGGCTTGGATGATTAAGCATCACCGATTGATCGAAGAGCTTGAAAAGATCGCGAAAGAAGAGAAGCTGTTGGTGGTCGATAACATCAAAATTGTCGATCAGGATCGCCGCCGACTCACGACGTGGGTGCATTTGACAGGAGAAGCTAACCAGCGACTGGCGGAAGCCTTGAAATCGGTGATCAAACCTTACGTTTTGCGGGCAACGGCTTCTGCCAATGGTAATGCGCCCAGGCCGTCGCTCTCCTATTAGCGCGCGACGATGACGTCATGATCGTTTCGCGACCGAGCAGGCTTGTTACTGCGTTGCCATTCCAAGTCGCTCTGCTTGAGTCATTACGACGTGACGACATCCCTCATCAGCCGAGATTCCTACCCTGACGACAGTTCATTCCTCGAAGCGCGACTCGTCGTGCAATGGAAATAAAATCACAACCTGAAATAACGCCAGGTGAGTTCACGCGTCCTCACGCTGTCGATAGTACTGTCCTGGTCGCATATGGCACGGCGCAGATTGTTATTAGCCGGGGCTGCTTTTACGCCATTGGTTTCCTTGCAAGTATGATTTTAGCACGCGGCCTGGGGCCGGCAAATTACGGCGTCTATGGCCTCGTTATGTCGGTTCTCCTATGGATTGAGCAGACAAGCCGATCGACGATCGCTCAAGCAGTCGTAATCTTGATTCCTAGGGAAAATCAAAACCGTATTGCCTTGCAGCGGACCGCAGTCTTCCTGAATGCTCTCTTATATATTTTCCTGTTTGTGTTCCTGTGGATCAGCGCACCACTATTGTCCGAACTCTTCAACCTCGATGGTGGAGCTCACTTATTTCGCTTAGCTGCATTGGATCTCCCTTTTTTTGGAATGTATGTGGTCTACCGTGGGTTACTGCAAGGACACCAAGACTTCCTCTCGATTAGCATCGCAGAGGTACTCTACTCTGTAATCAAACTAGTTGGAGTGTTGTTCCTGGTCGTTCTGTGGTTTTCTATTCCCGCAGCTTTGATCGTAAATATCCTGGCATCTATCGCTGCCATGTTGTTTTTGTTAAGCCGAATCTCTTGGGGAACATTTCTGCCAACCTATACCTTTATCCGTCCACTCATTCGCCTGGCCTTGCCTCTCGGTGTCTATATGATAATTCATCAGGGTTTGGGCAATCTGGATCTTTGGTGCGTAAACGCGCTCACTCCAGGAAAGGACGCGATTGGCGTTGGTCTCTACGTAGCCGCGCGGACCGTGGCATTTGTACCCAGTTTCATTTTCATCGGAGTCTCCGACGCCATTCTGCCTTCTCTTTCACGCGCTATTGGAGAAGATAATGGTGTGCTTTCACAACAGCATATCCAGGGCGCAGTCCGCTTCTTATGGATGACCGCTCTACCAATCACTTTGCTGTTTCAGTTAACCGGGAGTGAGCTTATGACTTTCCTCTATTCGCCTGCGTACGGAGAAGGAAGCAACTATCTCAGTGTGCTCGTTTGGGCTGCATTGTTATGGGCATTCGTCGCCCTTTTTGCTTCGATCCTGACCGCCCGCGGTGAAACTTACCTTTGTGCAGCCGTGCTATTTCTTTTGATCCCTGTGTCAGTGAGTTTTAACACCTTTTTAATCCCCGCTTATAAGATCGTGGGTGCGGCATATTCCAGTGTGTTCACTGCGTTGATCGGGACAACTGTCCTTGGATTTCTTGTCTACCAACGGTTTGGACCGTTCATCAAATTGCACACCGTGCTGAAAACCCTGTTCGCAGCGCTTTTGATGGGCGCGATGGCAAGCCAATTTCAACCAACGGGTATCCTGCTAGCAATCTCGTACCTGGGATATTTGGCGGTCTACGGACTCGTACTCATTGCCCTTGGAGAAGTCCGTCAAGACGATCTGTGCTTCCTCGTAGCTCCACGAGTGTGACGCGACCAACCCGATGTTTGTAATGCGAAACGACGGCCGCCAGATTATTTTCTCGGCGCTCGCAATCTGCGGCAGCATACTCGTAACAATAACTCTCATCGAAGCCGTCTTGAGGCTGTTCCCAGCTTGGTTTCCGGTGGAGCTACAGCAGCTAATGCAGGCCAACCCGAAAAATTACGGAGTGACCCACCCTTACATTGGCCACCTTCACAAGCCAAACAATGCTCTTGTTGTTGCGGGTAGGGACTTTAGCGCCGTTCATCATACGGACCGCTATGGCTTTCGCAACGCCTGGCCCTGGCCGGATAGAGCGGAGATTGTTGTATTAGGTGATTCCGTGACGTTCGGCCAGGGAGTGGGGGACAATCAGGCGTGGCCGGCCATCCTCGCCCAGTCGTTCCCCGCCAGTCGCGTAATCAATCTGGGGCTCATAGGAGCTGGTCCCCGACAGTATTTTCGAGTCTATGAAACCTTTGGCTTAAAGCTCCGTTCCAAGTTGGTGCTCGTCGGCTTCTTCCTACGGAATGATTTTTGGGATGAAGAGATGTTCGAACACTGGTTGAAATCGGGTGCCGGAGGCAGCTACATGGTCTGGCGAGATTTTGGAAGACCCGCCAGCACGAACCTGAGCCCCTACCAGCCCCTTGGCTCTCTTTTGAGTAGCCTGTTGTGGAAAGCCAAGCTCCTCGCCAGAAAAAGCTATCTCTATAATTTACTACTTTATGTTCGAGGGGATTTAAATTGGTGGTCTCCCTCAGCGACAGTAATCTTCCAGTCGCCGAATGGTACGCGGTTGGAGTTGCAGCCCGAAGACCTCGTCAGTAAAACCAAACTAGCTCAGCCGGGTAATTACGTTTTTCGACGCGTCATGGACGCTCTCCAACGCGTCCATTCTTTAGCCAAGGAGAACGGCGCAACCGTCCTCGTTGTCTTGCAGCCGAGCAAAGAAGAAGTGTATCTCCCGCTTGTAGGTGAGTCTCCTCCGGATCCAACGGCTCCATTGCGTGCAGCGCTCGTAGAGCGTGGCATTCCCTACTTAGATTTATTGGAGGATTTTCGGCGCCGCGCCGCCGAAGGAGAGATGCTCTTTTTTGAGACCGATGGCCACCCCAACGCTCGAGGGTATGCATTGATAGCCGAACTCGTAATCTCTCATCTCAAACAGCATGCTAAAAAATACGGTCTATGACGTTTGGCTAGTCTTTTCGTAATGATTCGAGTTCCGGTTCTCTATGTTGTAATTGCCACACTGCTCGGCGCTCACTTGTGCGTGCTCTCCGCGGCCTCTGAAACGTCCGTAATCGGGGAACGTGGACCTCTTCCAAAAAAGATAAATTTCATTGCAGCCAAAGACAACAAGGGCACCCCCAATCCTGCGGGATGGGAGGCCTACGATGGCTCTGTATATGCAAAAGAAAGAGGGTATGGGTGGACATCTCAACTCACCGGCTTCTACGCGGGAGGTGGAGGGGAGGATAAGGTAATACGATTTCCTGGCGGAGAAATGAAATCGCCTCGCAGCGCCGAGAGGTTGGAATTAGCCACCTGGCAAGGCGCCCATCAGGAAAATCAATCGCTTGTTTTTCGCATCGATCTTCCCAACGGCTGGTACCGTGTCGGTTGCGCTTCGGTTGCGCATGGTGATTTGCCCGTCATTGATCAACGCAACTTTAACTGTCGCGCACAGGATTCGGTATTTGCTGGTTCTCAATTTGGACCGCCACTTAAAGTACGCGGCACAGACCTAGTCGAGGGATCGAATATCGTTGAAGTCACGCACAGAAACCTACGCATTGTCGTGGGAGATCCTGCTTACGGAGGGTGGACCTGGTTTTATAAAGGTCCTTGGTACGGTGGATGGCGTACGTGGTGGGGAGAATGGGGCGACCATCGTTATGCCGAGAACTGGTACCAAAAACTCACGCGAGTAATCGATCCGGGATTTCATCATCTACGCATCAGCTCTTTAGAGATCGAACGCATTGTGCCGCCGGCAAAAAGGCCTGCGTTGGTGTTCCGAGACTTCTTTAATCGCGACGACAGCCCCGACATAAACTTTGCGCTCGCTGAGACGGATCAATGGGTTAAGGTAAGATTAGACCCAGCTGTTGTGGAGCCTATCGAAAGCGAGCTTTATAAGACCTCACTTAAACTCACCGGTCCAAAAAAGAGCAAAGGCCAGCTCGGCGTTATTCAGAAAAAGATGAGCCCTGAAACAGGGACCATCCGCTATTCAACGAGAGTAAGTTTGTTTACCGGAGAAGGCAGTAAGATCCATAGCGGCTTTCAGGAAGCAGGACTAATAATTCTTGGAGAGCCGAAGGGCCCGACCGAATTTAACTCCACTTTCATAGGCGTGGCTTTCGACCGTAGTCGAACAGGCACTTCTGGCTTCGTAAGGTATCGCGTCGGAAACGGACAGAACGGCTACAAAACCGATTCAGAAATCCCGGATACGTTCCTCCCTCTTCGTGTGACAGAAGGGGAGCACGAAATCACGGTTGATCACGACGTCCGGAATAACCTGTTAACTCGGATTCAAATCAACGGCGCCGACATTACCGGCCATGTCGCGTTATCCGATCGCAAACAACGGATTCGCCGCGGTTTGTTCGGTATCCGGGGCTTAATGGACCCTTTAGGTTCTGGTGTCAGGTTGCAGCAATTTTATTGGTATTATCGAGTCGAGGACCTTGCGCGGGTAGACAAGTAATAAAAACAGAGATTTTACCGCCGAGACGCCGCGCGGCTGCGCTGCAACCGAAAAGAAAACAGATTTTCACCACAGAGGCGCTGAGAATGCAGAGTTCGGAGTATTTTTTGAAAACAATTTTTTACTCCGCGCCCTTCGTGCCTCCGCGGTGAGAATCCGCATCCGAAGTTCGACATCCGAAATTCGCGATTCGAAATCCCAAATCTATGTGCGGCATCGCCGGCATTTATAATTTCCGTACCCAAGAGCCCGTATCGCCACGGTTGCTCAAGGCAATGACGGATGCGCTTGTCCACCGGGGGCCGGACGACGAGGGTTTTTATCTTTCGGACGGAGTAGGTCTGGGGCACCGAAGGCTTTCGATCATCGATCTGGCCGCGGGGCATCAACCCATGACCAACGAGGACGGGACGATTTGGGTTGCATTCAACGGAGAGATCTACAACTTCTCGGAGCTAAGGGATTTGCTTGTCAGTAAAGGTCATGCTTTTAAGACGCGGTCCGACACCGAAGTCATCGTTCATCTGTACGAGGAAGAAGGGGAGCGCTGCTTCGAGCGGCTCCGCGGGATGTTTGCGATCGCCATTTGGGATGGACGAAACCGCAAGCTTCTGCTCGCGCGGGATCGGGTTGGCAAAAAACCGCTATTCTATTTTTTCGACGGTTCTAGAATCGCCTTTGCGTCGGAGATGAAGGCGATCCTGAGAGTCCCGAATGTTCCTCAGGAGATAGATCCCGAGGCGGTCTCGGACTATTTCTCGTTTCTCTATATTCCAGCACCGAAGTCGATCTTTAAACACATTCGCAAGATTCTCCCGGGTCATTATTTGGTCGCGTCAGATAACGGAATCCGCGAAGTTCAGTATTGGGACCTCAGCTTCGCCAACACAATAGAGCTCACGGAAGAACAGTGGTGCGCGAGACTGCTTGACACGTATCGCGAAGCTGTTCGCCTCCGCCTCATCAGCGATGTCCCCCTCGGCGCCTTTCTATCCGGCGGCGTTGACTCCTCGTCAGTGGTTGCGTTGATGGCAGGCCTCACCAATAGGCCGGTCACAACCTGCTCTATAGGATTCGAGGAGGAAGAGTTCAACGAGATTGATCATGCGCGGGAGGTAGCACTCCGGTTCAAGACCGATCATCACGAACAAGTGGTCCGCCCGGACGCGGTAGGAGTAGTGGAGAAGCTTGTTTGGTATTACGACGAGCCGTTTGCCGATTCTTCTGCCGTACCGACTTATTACGTTTCGCAGGTTGCGCGGCAGCGCGTGACGGTCGCACTGTCCGGGGACGGGGGCGATGAGAATTTCGCCGGCTATCGCCGTTACTATTTCGATAGGCGAGAGAATGCCATGCGGGCTCTACTGCCAGCCGTTATTCGTGAGCCCATTTTCGGCGCTTTGGCGTCACTGTATCCCAAGGCCGATTGGGCTCCGCGCATCTTTAGAGGCAAAGCAACATTTCAGAACCTGGCCCGTGCTCCCATCGAAGCTTACTTTCGCTCCGTTTCGGCTTTTCAATCGGAATTGAAGGCTGAAGTCCTGCATCAGGATCTCTTAAGCGAACTCAACGGTTATGATTCCTTGGATGTGCTTCGTTACTACTATCATAGAGCAGATACGGATGACCCGCTATCGCGCATCCAGTACGTCGATATCAAGACGTATCTCACGGACGACATTCTGGTGAAAGTGGACCGCGCCAGTATGGCGCATTCTTTGGAAGTAAGAGCGCCCATCCTTGATCACAAGTTGATGGAGTTGGCTGCGTCCATGCCGTCTTCGTTAAAACTTCGAGGCACGAACGGAAAATATATTTTTAAGAAAGCGCTCAAGCAGATTTTGCCGGAAACCGTTTTGGGCCGCCGAAAGATGGGCTTTGGCGTGCCTCTAGCGCAGTGGTTCCGGAATGATCTCAGGGAATTGACGCACGGCGTTATTTTCGGTTGCAACGGGGATAGGCTGTTAGGCGAGTCGACCGTCAAGCGTGTATGGCAGGAACATCAAAGCGGTCGTCGAGACCGATCGACGGAGCTATGGACGCTTCTCATGTTTCGGCTCTGGCAGCGCAAATTCCGAATCGCTGCTTAAGCCGGCATAATCGCATCGAATCCAGTGAAAATTCTCGTCTTCACCACTCTCTTTCCCAATAACGTCTGGCCCAATCACGGTATTTTCGTTAAGGAGCGCATGTCGGCGGTGTCACGGCTAAAAGGGTGCGATCTCAGAGTGGTTGCGCCGGTCCCCTACCATCCGCCTATTCGAGTTGGGAAGAGATGGCGTCACTCACAAGTAGCGCGAGAGGAAGTGATTGACGGGATTCAGGTCTACCATCCTCGTTATTTTATGATCCCTAAGATCAGCATGTTCTTCCATGGATTCTTGATGTTCTTTTCGGTCCTGTATTTTGTCAGCAGAATTCGAGCTCGATTCAATTTCGATATCATTGACGCTCATTATGTTTATCCGGACGGATTTGCAGCCGTGCTTCTGGGCGGCTTCTTTCGCAAGCCAGTGGTAGTCACTGCTCGCGGTTCCGATATAAACGTTTTTACTCAATTACGCTTTATCCGCCGGCTCCTCCGTTACACATTGAATAGAGTCGATGCCGTGATCGCGGTTTCGGAGGCGTTAAAAAGACGCATTGTCGGCCTAGGGATTCCGGAAAAAAAAATCGCCGTTGTGCCGAACGGTGTTGATCCAACGAAATTCCATCCGATTGCCAAGTCCGAGGCGCGGGAAAAACTCGGGCTACCGAATCATAGAAAACTGCTACTTTCGGTTGGCGCTCTTCATTCCGTAAAAGGATTCGACCAATTGATTAGAGCGATTAAGACTCTTGTTGATGAGTTTCTGGAGATGGATGTCCTCCTCGTAATCGTGGGGGAAGGCGATTTGCACAAAGAACTCTCACGGATGATTTCAGAATACTCGTTGGACGCACATGTGCGCCTGGTCGGAGCTGTTCCTCATGACCAACTTAATCTCTGGTACAGTGCCGCCGACCTGTTCTGCCTAGCCAGTCGCAACGAAGGGTGGCCGAATGTCGTGATCGAATCCCTCGCGTGCGGGACGCCGGTCGTGGCGACAGCCGTGGGCGGAATTCCCGAAATCATAAGGTCCGAAGCTCTCGGATTGCTCACGGAAAGCGACAATAGTCAGATGGCGGCAAAAATCTGTCAGGCCCTCGGCCGAACTTGGAAGCCTAAAGAAATAGTATGTTATGCGGAACAACATACTTGGGAAAACACGGCTAGATCGGTAGTCCGTAATTTTGAATCTGCTATGAACGGGCACGCGCGAGTTAATTGACCGACATTATTACGAAGGACTTTGCCCACGTGCATCCGAGTACGAAGCCGAGGCTAAAAATTCTATTCCTTTCGCAGCCATTTTTGTATCCGTTGGACACGGGCGGCAAAATCCGCACTGCGAAGTTACTCGAACATCTGACTAAGATATTCGATATTACTCTGGTCGGCAATCTTGACCCTTCCAAGGACAGGCCCTACTTCGATCGCATGACGCGGCTCTGCCGACAATATCATCCGGTCCCATGGAATCCGATCAAAAAATACTCCCCATTGTTTTACCTGAGGCTGATAGCACGGATGCTCTCTCGTTATCCGATCGTCGTCCTGAATGATTACTCTAAAGATATCGAGGAGACAATCCTTCGTCTAATAAGCGAAGAGCGATACGACCTGCTGATCTGTGATTTCCTGCAGCCCAGTCTCAATTTCCAGAAGATCGATGGTTGTCCCACGCTGCTGTTTCAACACAACGTGGAGTCGGTCATCCCAAGAAGACATTTCGAAGTCGCCGCCAATCCCTTTCTTAAGCTGTTCTGGTGGTTACAATGGCGGAAAATGGAGCGCTATGAGAGGGAGATGTGCCAAAGGTTTACCGGCACGGTTACAGTTTCAGAAACCGATAAATCGTTGTTGGAAGAGAAATTTGGGGCGCGAAATGTTTTCTCTATTCCGACCGGTGTGGATACCGACTATTTTTCTCCCTCGGAACAGGCGGAGCCGAACAACAGCCTCGTATTCACCGGGTCTATGGACTGGCTTCCGAATGAGGACGCGATCTTATTTTTTGCCAGGGACATTCTTCCGCGGATTAGAAAACAGATCCCAGAGGTGAAATTAACCGTAGTGGGCCGGAATCCGTCTGGCGGCCTGTTGAATAAACTCAAAAAATACCCGGAAATAGAGGTCACCGGTTGGGTGAACGACGTTCGCCCTTTTATTGCTCGCCATAGTCTGTACGTGATTCCGTTGCGCATCGGCGGAGGTACTCGTATCAAAGTCTATGAGGCTATGGCTATGGGAAAAGCCGTGGTTTCGACTCACATTGGTGTTGAAGGGTTGCCGGTTCGAAACGGCGAAAATGTTCTCCTCGCGGATGGACCGGAGGAGTTTGCGGATGCGGTGGTAGGGATCTTGAAGAACGCAGAGGCGAGAAAACGCATGGAAATTAACGCGCGGTCTTTCGTGGAAACCAATTTCAGCTGGGAAAAAGTGGCGCAGGTGTTTTCAAATGGGTGTGTGAAAACGGTGAGCGGGGCGTCGGGGGGAGCGTTCAACCCATGGAGTGCGGGCGAAACCACTAACCTTGAAACGCTCGGCGCTGCGTTTGGAGTTATAGAAGATAAGTGACGATATCTGCATCCGAAGGTTCACCGACATGAAAATCGGCTTAGAAGACGTAAAGTCGACTGCTTGGGACCACTCCAGTGATGAGAGGTTCTACGATTACTATGCGAAAGCGAGTCAGAGCAAAAAGGCGCAGCAGCGTTTTCGTTCTATCCGTGACTGTGTATTGAGAACTCTTGAAAGGGGCAGATCGGCGGCAGGCATTCTCGAAGTGGCCGATATTGGATGCGGTGCGGGAACTCAAAGTATGCTGTGGGCTGAGCTGGGTCATCACGTTTATGGTTTGGATGTGAACGAGCCGCTGTTAACTCTCGCGCGAGAGCGGGCCAAACAAGCGGATTACTCTATCGACTTTCGTCTCGGGTCCGCGACCAATCTTCCTTGGGCGGATGAATCCATGGATGTTTGTCTGCTTCTCGAACTGCTTGAGCACGTTCCTGTATGGCAGCCCTGTTTAGATGAGTGTGCGCGGGTTATACGACCCGGTGGTATTTTGGTCATAACGACTAGTAATAAACTCTGTCCCATACAGCAGGAATTCAATTTGCCATTGTACAGTTGGTATCCGGCACCACTGAAGTGCTATTTTGAGCGCTTATCGATGACCACGCGACCGGAACTGGCAAATTACGCTAAGTACCCGGCTGTGAATTGGTTCAGCTTTTACCGATTGCGCGCGGAGTTAGCTGAACGCGGACTCGACTCTCTGGATCGTTTCGACGTTATCGATTTGCCCAACAAACCCGCCTGGATTAGCGCCGTAGTTCGTTGTATGCGGGCAGTGCCACCCCTCAGATGGTTGGGGCATGTCGCCACGCCTGGCACTCTGGTTCTTGCCATTAAGAGATCCCACGGATGAGGTATCCGATTATGCGTAAAAGCGTATCATTGGCATTGCTTGTCGTAATTTTATTGTCGTCTCGACTGGCACATGCGCAACTTCCGACGATTGCCGGACAGGATTATTTTACCGCCGATAAATCCCCTGGCTCTTATTTAACGATAATGGAAAGCGCACATGTCGTAGTCATTCCCAATTGGATTAGTCAGGGCCGGCTGGATAATGCTATCGGCGATATCAAATACTCATTGGACAGGTTTCCGAATCATCCGATATCTCTGCAACAATTGGGCTTGGTAGCTCAAATGACGAAAAATATCTCCTTGGCCGTGACTTACTTCGAGCGTGCTATTGCGTTGTTTCCACAGTATGCGCTTACTCGGGCACAATACGGTTTGTTCTTGGTGGGAATCAATTATGTGGATGCGGGGATAGAACGTCTAAAACAATCGGTAGAAATGGACCCCAAGCTCCCGGCCGGTTATGCTGGGCTCGCTCACGCTTACGCAAAAAAGGGCGCCTCGGAGCAAGCGCGGGAAGCCGCTAAGAAAGCGCGGGAATTAGGGTTCACAGGAAAGTTGCCGGCCGGGTTCTAGGAGAAAATGAACTGCCTGCAGCGTTGATCCACGTCCGACAAAGGGTAGGGGTAGGGGCTCCTGATTGTCCTGCCTCAACTGTTTTCGCGGTGAACCTGAATTTCTATGACCCGATCGTTCGAAAGCGGCAATCCGCCATTAGTGGCGCATGTTATCCATCGTCTTGCGGTCGGAGGGCTAGAGAATGGTTTGATCAATCTGATCAACCACATGCCTGACGGTCGGTATCGTCACGTTATCATCTGCCTGGCTGATACGACGGATTATTCTAAACGGATTTGGGGAAAAGATGTCCCTGTGATCGCGTTACATCAGCGTCAAGGCCATGACTTTGCGGTTCACTGGCGATTGCTTAAGCTCTTGCTTCGTCTGCGGCCGGCCATCGTTCATACTCGCAATCTAGCCGCGTTGGAGTTCCAAACCATCGCGACTCTTGCGGCCGTACGGGGCCGGGTCCATGGCGAGCATGGCCGCGATATGTACGATTTGGATGGCGCAAATCGCAAATATAACCTCCTCAGGAAAACGATCCGACCTTTCGTGCAGCGCTACACGGCAGTGAGTGTGGATCTGGCGCGGTGGCTAGTTGCTACTATTGGCATAAAACCGGATCGCGTGACACAGATTTACAATGGTGTCGATGCTGACAAATTTCGACCCCGCGGAAGCACGTGTGGCCGGTTGGGTCCTGAGGGATTCCTAACCTCTGATTGTTTTGTGGTTGGTACCGTCGGGCGTATGGAGCCGGTCAAAGACCCCATCACTTTGGTTCGCGCTTTCATCCGCCTTGTGCAGACGAGCTCCGAAGCCCGTAAGCGGCTTCGTTTAGTGATGATTGGTGACGGTTCGCTGCGGCTGCTTGCAATGGAGCTGCTTCGAAATGCTCAGATGGAAGGTCTCACGTGGCTTCCGGGCGAGCGGAATGACGTGCCGGAGTTGATGCGCTCGATGGATCTATTTGTCTTGCCATCGCTACGTGAGGGACTATCGAACACAATTCTAGAAGCTATGGCGACCGGCCTTCCTGTGGTCGCGACACGGGTAGGAGGGAACCCGGAGTTGGTGGACGCTGGTAACTCAGGAGATCTCGTGCCTCACAGCGACCCGGTGAGCATGGCGTGTGCGATCGACAGCTATTTCCGTGAACCGGAAAAAGCCATCCAACATGGAACACTGGGCCGGCGCAACGTTGAGCGAAGATTCAGCATAGAAGGCATGGTCGAAGGCTATCTCAAGACTTATGACGCCGTTATGCAGCGAAGATTTCCTTGAATCGATCTCGACGTCCTCCTTTGTGCCCGCCCGCCGGCAGTAGGCAGACAGTAGCCGAGTGAAATGAATCCGTTCAGAAGAGTTTTGCTCTGGGCAGTGGTACGCTTGGGCGGAATACGGGTCATCCGGCTGATTGCTAATGTTTTTGAACTTAAGAAGACTGCGAACGGAGATCTTGGCTTTCCGTTTATCAAAAGGCGGGGTTCCACCAGCGCGCAAATTCTTGTCTATCATCGCGTCAATGATGAGAACGACCCTATCTTTCCCGGCGTACCCATCAGGGCTTTTGCCAAACAGATGGAATATGTGGCTGAACATTACACCGTTTGCTCTTTGAGTGAAACTGTTGAACGAATACGGTCGGATGATGTTCCGGCTGAGCTTCTAACCATCACTTTTGATGATGGGTATCGGGACAACTACGAGAATGCATTCCCGATACTTAGTAGACTGAGCTTGCCTGCAACTGTTTTCTTGGCCACCGGCGCCATCGATTCCGGCCGCATGCTTTGGCATGATCGCGTATTCGCCGCTCTTAGAGAGACCCGGGCAACCGCCTTGGAAAACTTCGCCGGCAACGGATCGACATATCCGCTCAACACGCCGGCCGAAAAACAGCACACGCTCTCTCAACTTTTGAAATTTCTCTGGTCGCTTGACGATAGCGACAGGTCTCGGTGGGTGGAAAAGCTCATCCAGCAGTTGGGAACTAAAGCGCCAATGGGCTGCGAGGGTTTGATGCAAAGCTGGGACGAGATCAGGGCTATGAGTGAACACGGCATCGCTTTCGGGGCTCATACGGTAACTCATCCCATACTATCAAAGCTTTCCCCGCGGCAGGTCAAACATGAGATCCGCGCATCCAAGGAGATCATCGAGGCAAATGTGAAAATGCCCGTTAAGCATTTTGCTTATCCGGTTGGGCGGCGTGACGACTTTTCAGACGCAGTAAAAAATGAATTGCGGGATGCTGATTTCGAGTGTGCCGTGACGACAATCTTTGGTTCGAACGATGCGCGGCAAGATCTATTTGAGTTGCGCCGCGCCATACCGTGGGACCGCGACATCGATTCTTTTGCCCTGCGGCTTGGCTATTTCAAATTAACTTCTTGTTGAACGGATATATCGAATCATGGGCTGGCGATTTCATAACGCGTTGCATTCGTTCCCGTCTTTTTCTAAGGACTGGGATTGCATCAACCGGGAGCGGGGCAATCACATTCTGCTGGACTCGCATTTTATGGAGTCCCTCTTGCGACACTTCGGTTCCGAAAAGATGCTACTCGCCGTACGTGAGAACGCAACGAACTTGGGCTTGGCATTGATTGAGCGTGGGAAAGCAGGATTTTGGCAAACTTTTCAACCGGGACAAGCGCCTCTAGGGGCGATACTCTTGGGCGGCAATGGCCACGATCCATCACGTTTAATGGGTGAACTCATTCGCTCTCTTCCGGGTTATGCATTAGGTTTTTCTGTAACCCAGCAAGACCCCGACGTCACCTGTTTTAGGAACTTGAATGGTTCTGCAGCGGTGGAGACTTTGGACTACATCCAAATTCCACGCTTGACGATTAGCGGGAAATACGAAGATTACTGGAAACAACGGAGCAAGAATCTTACCCACAATCTTTCACGCCAGCGCCGTCGTCTGAAGGAGCAGGGCAATGTGCTTGAGTTGTTGACCGATCGGAATGCCGACTCAGTGGCCGGCGCGATCCAAGAGTACGGCTTGCTGGAGAGCACTGGATGGAAAGGGGAGGAAGGCAGCGCCGTCGCCGCGGATAACGTTCAGGGACGGTTCTATCGGGAGATGCTCGAAGATTTCTGTGGCCGCGGCGAGGCGGTAATCTACCGTCTTCGATTAAACGGCAAGACCGTTGCCAGCGATCTTTGTCTTGAGCGCGATAAAACCTTGTTCATTCTCAAAACCGCTTACGATGAAGGCGTTCAAGGATTGTCGCTTGGATTGCTTCTTCATCAAGAGATTTTTCAGAGCGTCTTCGAGGAGGAGAAACTCGGAGTCATTGAATTCTATGGTCGATTGCGCGATTGGCACACCAAATGGACGAGTGAGACACGGACGATGTACCACATTAATTTTTATCGAGCCGGTTGGGTCATAAAAGCCCGTGGCTTTTTCAAAAAAATACCCCGCTGAGGATTGCACCAAATTCATTGTGATCCAGGATCAGTTTTTGTTCCCGGTTGTTGGGATTGGCTCAATTTGATGGCGATCAAGGTTTATGACGCTGATCTGCACAGCGAGCGCGAGACGATCATCAATGCACTGACTCGTTTTCTGAGCATGTCGTCTGACGACAAACGATTCGAATGGCTATATGTGACTAATCCTCATGGTCAGACCCGCGCGTGGTTGGCCGTGGACGAGGTAAACAATACCGTTATCGGAACAGCTGCAGCTTTCCCGCGTCAGTTTTATCTGGGCACTAGCGAGGTCCTGGGTTGGATACTAGGGGATTTTTGTTTGGATACACAGTATCGGAGCTTGGGTCCTGCGTTGCAGTTACAGCGCGCCTGTTTGGGTGTGCTGGCAACAAGCCAAGCGGGGTTTTGTTGTGATTTTCCGAGTGCGAGTATGGTCGCGGTCTATGAACGGTTGGGCTTCAGCATGACCGGAAAGATGCTGCGCTTGGCGAAACCATTGCGCGTTGACCGTAAAGTGAAGGAAGTTATTAAGAACTCTGCGGCGCAACGCATTGCTACATCTATCGGCAATACGTTTTTGAAAATGGCATCACCCAAGGGCACGGCGGACGAGACTTTAGAGATATCCAATCAAAAGGGACCCTGTGATGAAGAATTTACGGCTCTTATGCACGAGCAACGTGGGCGGCTCGGGATTTGCCTGCAGCGGTCTGCGGAGTATTTGAATTGGCGCTATGTGGATAACCCCCTCGTACCTTATGAAGTCATTACTGCACGCAAGCACGGCAGCTTAAAAGGTTACGCCGTCTGGACAGAAGCGGGGGAAGATGCATCCATTGTAGACTTGTTTGGTGACGATCAATGCGGGATGATGGGGCGCCTTGTTGCTGAGATCGCTGCTCTGGCACGGAACCGCGGGGTGATGACGCTGAGCGTCTCGATCAACGAGTCCCATCCCTGGCGGTCGTTGTTTTCCGAAATGGGATTCCACCTGCGCGATTCCGTTCCTATGGTGATAATTCCGTCGAAGACCTTCGCCGGGAAAATCGATCCACATCTCATCGGTTGGTATTTGATGCAGGGGGATAGGGATTCTTGAGTGGGCAAAGGGCAGAGAGCCTGGAGCATGGGGCCGGGAGCAGCTGGCGGAGGGCAAAGGGCACAGCGCAAGTGGCAGAGCGCAGAGGGCAAGGAGCAGGAGACAGCTAGCAGCAGGCGGATTGCAGTCGGCAGATCGTGCGGAGCAGCAATCCGAGTTGCTCAGTCCTCAGTCCTTTTTACTAAGCACAAAGTCAGTACTCGTGGTCTGTTGTCCGTGGTCCTGTAGTCAGTTGTCCATCCTGGGAGTTGAAATGATTCAAAACGAGGATATTGTCGCCGAGCGAATTCGAAAGTTTCTTGTGCAACAGTTTCCGGCGACAAGACACGTCGGCAACAATGAACTGTTGCTCAATAACGGGCTCATCGACTCGCTCGGTATTCTAGACGTCGTAACGTTTCTTGAGAAGGAATTCGGGATCGTCGTGTTTGACGAAGATCTCTTGCCTGAGAATTTTGGTTCGGTTCACAGCCTGTCAAAGTTTGTCGGGCAGAAAACGAACGGCGCCGGCTAATGGCAAAGGGCTAAGGGCATAGCGCAAAGGGCTCCGCTTCGCTCTTGCCTTCGATTTGAACAAATTGAACGTCTTGAACGATTTGAACGTTTAGTTTTGTAGCCTGACAGTTAAGACCATGGACTTTTTAATTTATCACATGTTGCAAACCAGCGCTTCCCGTTGTCCCGATAAAGAAGCGCTGGTTGATAAAGAGAAGCGCCTTTCCTATGAGAGCGTGACGAAACAGGTTGGTGGACTCGCGGAAGGTCTAAGGCAAGCGGGGCTCAGAAGGGGAGACCGCATAGGGATTTATTTCGAAACATCGGTACTGCAGGCTCTGTCCATATTTGGCGTCTCCCAGGCGGGCGGGGTTTTCGTTCCGATCAATAGTGTTCTGTTTCCGGAGCAAGTGGCGCATATCGCGAACGATTGCCAAATGAGAGGCTTGATCACTTCGCGCGCAAAGGTCGCTTCCTTAGCGTCTGTTTTAAAGAGTAACTCCTCTTTGGATTTTGTCGTAGTGACCGGAGCGGGTGGAGACTTCGACTTGAGCCAGGGGGTGTATGATCTGAGTCAATTTTTCGCTTTGGCTGCGCAACCCAATTGGCGAGACTGGGGTATCGGAAAGGATCTGGCCGCCATTCTCTATACCTCAGGCTCGACGGGTAAACCCAAAGGAGTCATGCTCAGTCACGAGCAAGTGATAGCGGGAAGCTCTATTGTGTCCGACTATCTGGGAATCACGTCGAGCGACCGGATTGTCGGAGTTTTACCGCTGAGCTTCGATGCGGGTCTCAACCAGCTCATGACCGCTGTGCAACAAGGCGCAACGTATGTCCCGATGACATTCACATTTGCTCGAGAGATCGTGAAGACACTTGAGCGAGAACGCATCACCGGGATGGCTGGAGTGCCGACGCTCTGGAGCCTCATGTCGCAACCGAGTTCGTCTCTGGAAAAACAAACTCTGCCGCATTTGCGCTATATTACCAATACCGGCGGTCGGATGCCGCAAACTCTGTTGAACGCTTTGCGCAAAGCTCTTGGCAAAACGCAAGTGTTTTTGATGTATGGGCTAACCGAAGCTTTTCGTTCAACCTATCTGCCTCCGGAAGAGCTTGACCGGCGTCCTGACTCAATGGGCAAAGCGATTCCCAATACGGAAATCCTCGTCGTGAATGAAAAAGGCGAGCGCTGCGCGCCCGGTGAGATCGGGGAATTGGTCCATCGCGGTCCGACGGTTTCTATGGGCTACTGGGGCGAGCCGGAGTTGACCGCGCGCGTTTTGAAGCCTCATCCCTTCTTGCCGGCAGAGCTGGGAGACCGTGAAAAGGTCTGTTATTCCGGCGATCTGGTCACGATCGATGAAGACGGTTTTCTCTACTTTGTCGGCCGTCGCGACAATATGATCAAGTCTTCGGGGTTTCGTATCAGTCCTACCGAAGTGGAGGAAGTCCTTTATCAGAGCGGCAAGTTGCGTGAGGCAGCGGTCATCGGCATACCGGACGGAACGCTGGGCCATGTCATCAAAGCTTACGTGACTCCGCGCGATGGAGAGTCGGTGAATCCGGAAGCGCTGCTCTCGTTCTGCGCCGAAAAAATGCCTCGCTATATGCTACCGAAGTTCGTGCAAGTTATGGATTCGTTGCCCAAGACCCCAAGCGGCAAAGTGGATTATACAGCGCTGCGACGCGATAGTGGTGTTTGAGTAGATCATGTCCCTAACGCGTACACTCGTCCGAAACATCGCCAGTAATTGGACCGGATACGCCGTCCATGTCGCGGTCGCCTTCTTTTTAACACCCTACATCATTGATGCTTTGGGGGAGACCCGCTATGGAATTTGGACACTGGTTATCGGGGTAACGGGTTATTACGGACTATTGGATCTGGGAGTTGCGTCCGGCGTGACGCAATATTTAACCCGATACCTGGCCGCCAATGACATCGATAAAC
>Ga0326597_10002407_pt1 | contig 27939 bp, 26 predicted proteins | sample RVTome_12_FD_203789 | JGI IMG/M metagenome (GOLD analysis project Ga0326597, IMG submission 203789) | Soil microbial communities from uranium-contaminated site in the Upper Colorado River Basin, Wyoming, United States - RVT100D185 | ecosystem: Environmental > Terrestrial > Soil > Contaminated >... | reverse complement strand
ATGCGTCCTCCATGCTGTGCCCTAACTGTTGAAAATCTTTGAAACCAGATTAAAACATGGATCGCAGCAGCCGGAAAGGACAGATTCTAGTTTTCCGTTAAAGGCGAGTAATGGGTGCAGCCTATTAACGGCGACCCGGAATGATGTTGAAGCAACCGGCGGAGTTGACATAATAAGCCCAGATACAGCGGCAATGATAATGAGGCGGATAATTCATATCTTTCACACCTGAAGCGTATGATAATCCCAACAACCGGGGTGGACTGCGCCAATGAAATCCACCGCTGGAATGCTCACATTTGTTGGTATGTGTTATTAGATGCTCATCCTCATCCTATCGACCATCACATTTTTCGTTGCGAGCTACTATATCAAGCGTTATTTTGATGACGCGAATATACCGAAAGGGCTGACGCGCAGCACACTCATATTCAGTCTCGCGTTGGCGATTTCTTACGGTGTGGCGGTTGTGGTGGACTGGATTACCTCTTAATGTCTCCATCAGGGATGGTCGAAATTCCTCGCCTTGCAGGCGAGGGCGCCTGCGCTACCGGTGCGCAAGCGCACCCTACCACCCTATGCCGTTGAATCGACGATATCGAATCTTGCCGAGCTGCGATGCTTGGCTTAAGTAAGTGCCATTCCCCCTAACGGAGAGTGTAGCCTCCGTCCAGGGTGAGGAGCGCGCCCGTTGCCCAGCTCGCCTCGCCGGAGATGAAATACTTAATCGCGGCGGCCACGTCGGCCGGGGTTCCGAGGCGGCCGGCGGGAACGATGCGGCTGAAGTAATCCAAGGTCTCCGGGTCCGTGAGAAACTGCTCGTTCTGGTCGGTCGGGATTCCTCCCGGGAGCACCGCGTTGACACGGATTCCGTAGGGCGCCAGGGCAACGGCCATGTAGCGGATGAGGGCATGGTAGCCGGCTTTGGAGGCGCAGTAGGCGATTTGGCTCCGGGCGGTCACCTTCTCTCCGGCGATAGAGGCGACGCCCACGATGTTCCCTCCGCCGGTCTTGCGCATCTCCCGGGCGACGGCCTGGCAGCACAGGAAGAGCCCTTTCACGTTGGTGTCGCAGGTGAAGTCCCAGTCCGCCTCGGTGAAGTCGTAGAATTCCTTGAACACCACGACGCCCGCGTTGTTGACGAAGATGTCGATTCGCCCAAAAGCCTCGACCGTTCGTGCCACCATCTCATCGACCTGCTCTTTTTCGGATACATTCGCCTGGCAGGCGATGCCGCGGCTCCCGAGGGCCTCGATGCGCTCGATCACCTCCCTCGCGCTGTCCTCCCGGTGGAGGTAGTTCACGGCAACGCTGGCGCCTTCCCTGGCGAGTTCCATCGCCACCCCGCGGCCGATCCCCCGCGAGGAGCCGCTCACCAGGGCCACCTTTCCCTCCAGGACTTTGGCCATGGCGGTCAGCTTTTCTGCACGCGGGGGCGGCTCGCCCCGGTGGTGGCGAGCGTGTAGCCTCCGTCGGCGAGGAGAGTGCAGCCCGTCACGAACGGCACTTCCTCGGAGGCCAGGAAGAGGCACGCATTCGCGATCTCCCCGGCCGTGCCGAGGCGCTTCTGTGGAATGGTTTGCAGGAATTCTTCTCCCGCCTGCGTGCCTGGGGTCAGGGGATCATGCGGCAAAGGCCCCGCCACAACCGCATTGGCTCGAATGTTCTCCCCGGCCAAGCTGAAGGCGAGAGACTTCGCATACATGGTTTGACCCGCCCGGGCAGAGGCGAATAGAGCAAGGTCTGGGTCCGTGACTTTGTTCGCGCAGGCCGATGAGAGCAGGACGATGCTCCCGCCTCCGCTCTCCCGCATCTGGCGGCACACGGCTTGTGTGACCAGAAAGTTCCCCTTCAGATAGGTTCCCCACATGAGGTCCCAATCATCGACCGTGGCCTCCAGAAAATCCCGCGCGATGAACTCTTGTTCGCACATCACAAGGACGGAGACCGGGCCGAGTTCCCTCCGGGCGCGCTCCACCATGCCCTCCACTTCTGCCTTGCGCCGGATGTCCGCCACGGCTGAGATGGCGCGCCGCCCCATTTCCCGGATCTGCGCGGTGAGGCGCTCCAGCTCCTCCGTTTCTGTGCCTGAGTGAACAACCACGTCCGCGCCTGCCTGGGCCAACCGGATCGCCACCTCCCGCCCCACGCCTCCCGAGGCGGAAGTGATCAACGCAACTTTGCCGCGGAAGTCCATGTGCCCCTCCTTGCTGGGTCATCCTACAGATGCGAAGCCGATCATGGGAAGGATGATACATAATTTATGGAAAGCAGGAACACTCCCCGGCACATCGGCTGATGAACTGAGCGACCTTCCCGAGCGCGGCTTGAGCGCGATTGTCAAGTAGGTGACGATGGCGTAATGTTCCTCCGCGGGAGCGGTTTCCCCGAGCGAGCCCTCGTCAGACACGAAACCCGAGAACTTAAAGACCTGGCCGGCGAGGAAGCCGCCCTTGTCACCGCCGTAAGTTTCCTTTACGACGTTGCACATCTCGCCCACGGCCAGTTCAACCTCCTCGAAAGTGACGCCGGGTTTCAGCTTGATTGCGGAATAAAGCTGAGCTGACGCAACTGGAGCTCGGCTTTGAGGCCGAGCTTACGCGTAGGCAGCGGCCGCGCGCCGATCGACCATCTCGTCGAGCTTGCGGTAGTGGCTGCGCTTGACCGGATGGTCGTCGTCGAAGATCGGGTGCGGGGCGCAGCGGTACGCGTCGATTGCATGGCCGTAGTACGCCGTCGCCATGTCGGCCGCGCGCCCCGCGCCTCGGCGCGCCGAGGTTCGAGCTACAACGTCGAGCTGCCCGCCATGCCGACCTGCTTGAGCAGTGTTTCGTACTGAGCGCGCGCGGACCGGATCAGCGCGGCGAACGCCTCTGGGGTTCCGCCCACGGGCTCGATGCCGCTGTTGTGCATCCGCTCGCGCACCTTCGGATCGTTGAGCGCCGCGTTGAATGCGGCGTTCAGCTTACGAATGATCGCCACCGGTGTGCCCTTGGGCACGACAACTCCGTGCCACACCGAGGCGTCGAATCCGGGCAGCGTCTCCCCGATCGTCGGCACGTCCGGCAGCGCCGGCGTGCGCTTGGTGCCGGCCACAGCCACCGCACGCAGGCGGCCCGCCTTTACATGACCGATCTCCGAAATCATCGTCCCGACGCTGAATTGCACCTGACCTGCAACGACCGCGGTCACCGCCGGTCCGCCGCCCTTGAACGGCACGTGAACCATGTCGATCTTGGCCACGGCCTTGATCATCTCGCCCGCCAGGTGCGCAGCGCTGCCGTGTCCCGAAGAACTGAAGTTCATTGCACCAGGCTTCTTCTTCGCAAGCGCAATCAGATCGTCGATCGTCTTGACGGGCAGCGACGGTGTCACCGCCAGCAGCATCGTCACGTAATCCAGATGGATGACTTCTGCAAAGTCCCGTGCGGGGTCATAGGGCAAATTCTTGTACACCACCGGATTCACCGCCAGGTTGGCCTGCAGGCAGAACAACATGGTGTAGCCGTCCGGCGCGGCCTTGGCCGCCAGGTCCGAACCGATGATGGCGTTCGCCCCGCCCCGATTGTCGATGACGACCTGCTCGCCCAGAAACTCGATCAGTTTCGGATTGAGCAGGCGGGCGACGGAATCGGTCCCGCCACCCGGTGGATAGGGCACAATGAAGCGCAGGGGGCGGTTTGGATAGTCCTGTGCGCTCGCCTTCGGACCGACGATGGCCAGAACCACGGCCAAGGATATGATGATATGCGCCAGCATGGATCCTCCTCGAGTATCGGAATCTTGAACACCATTTTTGACTAAACGAGACAGTACCCCTAACGAGGCGAACCGTCAACCGCGCGAACTTTCACCAGAGCCCTGCCGTTTCGCCGCAAAATCCAGCCACGCTAGGTTTAGCCTCCTGGGCCTGCCGACGTCGGCTCCAATCGGCCGGTTTCGCAAATCTTTGCCACTTCCAAACATGATCGCTATTCGCTGACTTTCTTTGCTGAGCGCAATGATTCTCTGCGCTCTATTTCTTTAACTATGCCGTGGAACTGGTCTGAAATATTGGCACGCATCAGGGGCACAGTTATGAAAAGCGGCAGCGAGATGGAGGATTCAATGATTCCCGACCAACGAAGTACAAATTCATCGTTCTTGCCGCTGGTATTTTCGATCCGATAAGCGCCATTAAGTTGTTTCAGACTGCCTTTGATTAAGCGTATTCCAAGAAAGGATGGCGGTCCCTCGAAAGATTCGACTACCACCTCGATGGGGTAGGTGAAAAACAGGAAGCCCGCCTTGCCGATTTGTTCGACTATCACGGTATTGCCGCGTCGCTCAATGACACGGCTTGTCAGCATTCCGGGGATGAATTCCGGATAATGGTCATAGTCCGTCAGTGTTTGCCAGATCAGCGCGTGAGGTGCCCTGATTGTTGCGCGAGCCGTAATTGCAACAGCTGTTCCCTTGGGGGACGCTTCGACGGATACTTGTTCAGCTCCTTTCGCAACGCCAAACCATGCAATGAGTATCAGCAGAGCGCCTGCAGGGCAGCGCTTCTTGGTTCCCGCATGACCGAATCCTGAATTCCACCGATTCGAGGAGCAAGTGATCATAACGCAGTAGCAGGGTTGGCGATCCGGCCGGAAAATAAATGCATTATCTGCTTCCGCGTTCGGGGGTCAGCAAAGCGATTACCCGTTTGCGACGACTGTTCATTTACCTCCCTTTGGCAGGCGGCAATTATGCGCGCTTATGGCAATGGCAGGAGAGCGGCGAGTTTTTAGCGACAGGCGGTTGCCGGGGGACGATCAATCGTCAAATTGGAGGGCGGTGCTGATTGGCCGGAACTGGCCGATTTCCGACCGATGAACAGTCGGCTCAACCCGGCCCTGAGCCTATGCCGCCATGGGGAACGTTACCACGACCGGATTTATCTGCAATACTTCACGGGAAAGGCGGATTCCGTCATACTGTGAATTCGCCATCAACAGGCCCTTATATTGCCTGTGATGAGCAGGATTTCAAGTAATCTGAATGTCGACGGGAAACTACTCGGATGAATGAGAATCTGGAACCTGACCTTAAGCGGGGAGGACCGTGATGGAAGTCGGTGCAGGTAAATACACCTACGAACTGATCGAGGATTTTGCGAAGTTACCGGAAGGCGAAACTTTTGGCCTGATCAGCAGGGTTACGACGGATTCCCAGAACCGTCTTTATGTTTTCCAGCGCAAGGACCCTGCGGTGCTGGTATTTGACCGAGACGGAAAATTCCTCCGGTCCTGGGGGGCGGACGGATTCAAGCGTGCCCATGGTTTGAAAATCGTCGGGGACCTCGCTTACGTGACCGACCAAGTGGATTGCGTGGCGATGATCTACACTCTTGAGGGCAGGTTGATCAGGCTGATCGGCACGCGCGGACAGCATTCCGATACGGGTTGCGAGGACTGGCACAATCTTCCCTTGCGGGCGGCCGGCCCATTCAATCATCCGACCGAGATGATGCCAGGGCCCTCGGGCGATCTCTACGTGACCGATGGTTACCGAAACAGCCGGGTGCACCGTTTCAGCAAGGATGGCGAACTGATTCAATCCTGGGGACAGCCTGGGAAGACGGCGCCCGGAGACTTTCATCTGCCGCACAGTCTGGCGATCTCGCCCGACGGCAATCTGTATGTGTGCGATCGCGCCAACTCCCGCGTGCAGATCTTCACGCCGGATGGCAAGTTCATCGGCATGTGGACCGGCATCAACGGTCCGAATGACATAGCCAGAGACCAGAATGGCATCTTCTATCTATGCGAACAGGCCTCCCCCACCAGCAAACCCGCGATCAGCGTGCGCGATGGAAACGGGGAGGTGCTTGCTCGCTGGGAGACGGCCCCCGTGCATGGCATGGGCATTGATTCGACCGGAAACATCTATGCCGGGCTGACCGGCCTGGGCCGTGTGAACAAGTATGTGAGAACGCATTAGCCTGAATCCAGCATCTGAAACCGGGAGGAACTCGCATGAAAGAACTTTTGCCGCTCGCCGAAAAAGCCGCCACCTTGCTCAAGGCGCGCAAACAAACCATCGCCGTCGCCGAATCCTCCGCGGGCGGATTGATTAATGCCGCGTTGCTCGCCTTGCCGGGCGCTTCGGCATATTGCAAAGGCGGCATGGTGATGTATACGCGCGATGCATTGATGAGCTTGCGCAATATGAACAAAAGCATGATGGACGGCATACGCGCATCAAGCGAGCCTTACGCGCTGCTCAAGGCGCGCGTGATTCGGGAGCATCTGGTCGCCGACTGGGGCTTGAGCGAATCCGGCGCCGCCGGGCCTACGGGCAACAAGTATGGCGACAAGGCGGGCCATTGCGTGCTGGCGGTGGCGGGCGGCGTTGAAAAATCGTTGACGCTGGAGACCGCCAGCAGCGATCGGCAGGCGAATATGGTGGCGTTTGGGCAAGCCGCGCTCAAACTGCTGATCGAGTGTCTGGAACAAGCGCCGCCGGCAAAGTAGCGATGCCGGTACACCGTTACACACAGCCGGCGTTTACTCTGGAGTATCGATTGCGGCCATCGGCATCTCGGCGGTGACGCCTCTTATTTTTTCACGGAGAGTTTTCATGATTTGTCAGTCCTGGATTTCCAAGTCGGCGGTAGCGGCGACCGTTGCTTTTCTCGCATTGAATTTGGCGCATGCGCAACCCGCCAAGCAGGAAGCCGCTGCGGCGTCGAAGGAGTTCAGGCCCGAAGTCGGTCAAGCGGGTAAAGACGTGGTATGGGTGCCCACGGCGCAAACGCTGGTGAACAAGTTGCTGGATATGAGCAAGCTTACGCCCAAGGATATCTTGTACGACCTCGGCTCTGGCGATGGCCGCACGGTGATTACCGCGGCCAAGCGCGGCGCACGCGCCTATGGCATCGAATTCGACCCGGAGATGGTCGAGCTTTCCAGGCGCAATGCCGCGAAGGAAGGCGTTTCGGACAAGGCCACGTTTGAAAAGGCCGATATTTTCGAGAGCAATTTTTCCAAAGCCACGGTGATCACGCTGTTTCTGCTGCCCGAGCTGAATGTGAGGCTGCGCCCCACGCTGCTGAATATGAAGCCGGGCACGCGCGTGGCGGCTAACTCGTTTGACATGGGCGACTGGAAGCCCGATCAAACCGCAAAACTCGAAGGTGAATGCGAGCCGTGGTGTACCGCGTACCTGTGGATAGTGCCGGCGAAAGTGGAAGGCACCTGGAAATCCGCGAACGGCGAACTCACGCTGAAACAGGAGTTTCAAGTCGTTAGCGGCACACTGCGCACTGGCGGCAAGAGCCTCGCCATTTCGAACGGCAAACTGGATGGTGAGCGCATTGCCTTCAGCGCCGGCGCCGCGCACTACAGCGGACGTGTCAATGGTGACAGCATCGAAGGCATCAGCAACGCGGGCGCCGCGAAAACACCGTGGAATGCGAGGCGCAGCAGGTAGCTGCACTGCGTTACAAAATGCCAGAAGAACTCTTTCCGTCTCAAGGGGGAGGGAATCCGTTTTGTAGCGCAGCACCAGGCGCTGTTTGTACGGTGTTTCGTTGCGGAATTCGTCGTTGTGATTCGTTATCGGAGGAGCTTCGCGCCCGGACGCCCGCCCGGCGCCACGGGGTTATTCGTCGCGTGCGTAGTCCAGGCGGCGGATGTGCAGCGGCAGCACATTTCTCGAGATTCGCACGTCGATGATCATGGGGCCAGGATCGGCGATCCATTGGGCGGCGCCGGCACTCAGCTCCTCGATGCTGCGCGCGAGGCAGCCCCTGCCGCCAAGCGCGGTCGCAACAGCACCTATGTCAGGCGACGGAACGTCCGCCAGATCGGCATTGATCTGCGCAGCGTGCATGTGGTGACGTTCGGCGCCCAGCGCCTCGTCATTGAGAACGACGACGAGCAGCGGCAGCTTGTAGCGCACCGCGGTGTCGAAATCCGCGAGGTGCATCATGGTGCTGGCATCGCCGTCGACGAGCAGCATCGGTTTGTTGCCGGAGGCGACGACGGCGCCCATCGCGGCGGGCAGCATCTGCCCAACGCAGCCGAAGAAATGGCTGGCGAGCACCATCGGGCGCGCCCGATTGAAATGCATGTTGGTGAACCCGGCGACTGCACCGCTGGACGTGCACAGGCTGACGTTCGGGGGCACCATTTCATCGAGGGCCAGACACGCGGCTCGCGGGTCGACGGTGCCGGGCTCGATCAGGAATTCCGTGCGGTCGGAGAAATTATGCGCGAGTTTAGCCTTCACATCGCGAGTGCGGTAGCCGGTGATCCTGACCGAGCGCTTGGCGAGCATGCTTTCGAGAGCTTCGATGCCGGCGCGCGCATCGGACTGGACGTAGCAATCAGCGCCACGGCCGCCGCCCATCATGACGTGCGGTTTCGGGTCAAGGTGTACGACGCGCGCATTGGGAAAGAGGTAGCCGTTCGACGTCGTGTAGCGGTTCATGCTGGCGCCAACGGCGATCACGCAGTCGGCTTCTTCGAACAGCTGCATCGATGTGCGCGTTCCGTATTGCCCGGAAACGCCGACATGGTAATCCGCGTCGCTCAGCCAGTTCTTCGCCCTCAGCGTGGTGCCTATCAGCGCACCGATGCGGTCGCCGAGTTTCAGCACGGCATCGCCCGCGCCCGACCACATCGCGCCGCGTCCGACGATGATCACGGGCTTGCTGCTGCCGGCGATGAGGTCTGCCGCCTTTTCGAGCATTTCAGGATCGGGCGAAACGGCACGTTGCGCCGCGAAATAATTGGTGGACGGCACGTAGGGATCGCCATCCTCGAACGGCAGCATCTGGATGTCCATCGGCGCGCTGAGCATGATCGGCCGCGATTCGAGCTTCGCCCTGTAGAACGCCTTGCGCACGGCGTCGTCCGCGGTATCGGGCGAATCGACGCGTACGAACCCGGTTTCGCAGCCGGCGGCGAATCGCTCCTGGTTGAAGTACTGCGCGTTCTCGTAGTCGGCAGTCGCGCCTTCGCCGACGAAGGCAACGATCGGCGACGCGGCGCGGCTTGCAGTCACAAGCGCGGTCGCGAGCTGGGTTACGCCGGGGCCGCAGGTTGCGTGGGCGACAGCGGTGGTGTGCGTTGCGCGCGCCCAGCCGTCAGCCATGCCGAGCCCGAAGCCCTCGTGGCGAACTTCGAGCTTCCTGACGCCAAGCTTGTGGAGTTCATCCGCCCAGTGCATGGTCGCGTGTCCCATCATGCCGAAGATGGTGGTCACGCCTTCCGCGGCGAATGCGTGGGCCAGTCGTTGATAAACTTTCATGTTTCCGTCCTTTTCCGGTTACCAAGTCATACCGACGGGTTGCTGCTTTGGCGGCGCCTTATTTTTCCGTTTTTTTGCGCACCGGCAGAGCGGACGCGCACAAAAGGGCGACGGGGAAATGCGCGAAGAACCATTAATAAGTTCTACCCAGTCTGGGCCGGAAAGTGACCAAATAGTGAGCCCGTCGGTAATCGTCCAGACTGTTCATCTATCGCTAGGCCATGTCTCGCGCCTTGGTCAGCAGTTCCTCGCCCCGATCGATGTTGAAGACCCCGCACGAACAGGGACGCGCGAGGTAGATGGCGGCCTGGCGGGGTGTCAGCTTGCCGAGTTTGGTCCAATCGATCATCTTGCGGGCGTGATTGTGCGACACGCAGCCGTGTCCGCACATGCTGGTGAGCTCCAGGACTTGTTGAGTGGGCAGCCGCTCGGTGCGGCCCAGTATGCCCAGGGCATGTTCGATGCTGTGGCGCACGAGTCCCTGGGAGCGGAGCAGGCTGTCCACTTCGTCTGTTAATGCACTGATGGTGACGGAGAGTCCCAAGTCCTCCTCCTTCAGCTTGCCCACTAGCCGGCGGACGGCCTCGAGGTTGCTGAAGACGGCGGAGGGGTGGGATTCGTCCGTGATGCCCGCGAGCATTTGCTCGGGATCGCCGCCGGTGATCAGATTCTTCCCGTTCACGCCGATATTGACCGGGCCTTCGTCCAGAGCCAGGCGCAGGAAGCGTTGCGACTTCGGCCCGGAGCCCGTGCGGTTGATGCCGCGGGCGACGGTAACGAAGACGACATAGTCGCGGGACAAGCCGTCGTGGGTGCCTTGCCGGTGCAGTCTGTTCGTCATTTCATGCTCTCCCCAGAATCATCTAAGCGGCCGCCTGCTGCCGTTCCTCGAAGCGCGGCCGGCCCAGGCCGATGTTCGTTTTGCCGTTCAGAGACAACGTGAAGCCGGCCTCGCGCACCATATCCAGGTACGGTACGGAACCATCCGGACCGCACCGCGCGGCGATGGCGGCCGAGATCACGGTTTTGACTTCGCCGGCCGCGCGGCGCAATGCCGCAAGAATTTCCGGCACCTGTGCGGCATCCGCGCGGCACTCGATGATGGCGGACATGACTTTCTCGTTGAGAACTTCCTCGCGCAGGGCTCCCGTTTTGATGTCGGTCATCAGATGGGTGACAGGATTGTTGGGCTCGAAAAACACGCCGGCTTTGGCCAGCGCCATGGCCACCGTCTGCAAGTCGTGGAACCGTGCGCCCAGCCCGGGGCGCCCCAACTCAACCGCGAAGCCGATCTTGCCCTCCCGCACCCGGCCGGTGACGTCGTTGGTCTTGATCTCTTCCGTGCCCCGTCCGCCCCCGCCGGTGCTTGGGTGTTTGACGTTGGGATCGCTGAATTCGGCGCGCAGTGTGCGGGGCCACGTGAGCTTCGGTGGCGTCAACGCCCCGGTGGGACACAGATCGGGAGGCGCATCGTAGGCCACGTGAAACAGCTTCAGCAGCCAGCGCACGGCCCGCACGAACGTGGGGTTGTAGCCTTCGTTGAGCAAAGTGCGGTAGCAGGTATTGCACTCGACGCACTCGTCCTGGTTCACCTGCGCCGTGCCGTTGACCACGGAGATGACTCCCATGGTGCAGATCGGAACGCAGTTACCGCAGCCAACGCACTTCTCCTTGTCAATCAGCATGGACGCCGGGCTCCTCTTTTAGTGATAGGGAAATCTTTACGTGCACGAGTTTTTTTGCGGGCAGCGAATGGATGCAACACGGATTCGGCGTGGTGAGACCTGTCAGTGCGTGTGTTATGTTCAATCGAGGTTCCGCCTCTGAATACTCAACCGGGATACCACGATTACCGCTTATTGGTTAACTACCCATTTCAAGTCTAGGGTTATAGTTCTTGTCTTGTCAACGCACATATTTCGCTCAGATTTTTACGTGAGGCAACGAAGCACCTTTCACTCAGCTTTTTGAATGAGGCAACGATTTTTGACAAGGCTTTGCGTGGGGTGTGTACAATCGCAAGCCGACCACATCGGGCCGCGCGGCAGACGATTTATTCCGAACGAAAATTGGCGATTCAAGTTACAGGAGCGGACTTAGCATGGCGGAAATCAATGGTGCGGCGCTGATCGCAAAGTGCCTGAAACAGCAGGGCGTGAAGGAGTTGTTCGGGGTCGTCGGCATCCCCGTGACGGGGATCGCCAGTGCGGCGCAGAAGGAGGGCATCCGCTACATCGGCACCCGGCACGAGCAGGCTGCTGGGTTCGCGGCCCAGGCGGTGTCCTATCTCAGGGGCCATGTGGGAGTAGCCCTTACCGTATCCGGGCCCGGGATGACGAACGCGATCACCGCGCTGGGCAACGCATGGGCCAACTGCTGGCCAATGCTCCTGTTGGGGGGGGCCACCGACCTGGCCTACGCCCATCGGGGCGGATTTCAGGTGGCCCCGCAGCTGGAGGCGGCGCGGTTGTTCTGCAAATTGGCCGCCCGGCCTGCGCGGGTGGAGGACATTCCCGATCTGATCGAAATGGGTGTGCGAACCGCATGGTACGGGAGGCCGGGCCCGGTGTACATCGATCTGCCCGCGAACATCATCGAGGCGATGGTGGACGAGGCCAGCCTCACCTATCCAGCGCCCGTATCCCCGCCGATCCGGATGGCCGCCCCGCCCGAGCTGGTGGCAAAGGCCGTGCAGACGCTCCGCTCCGCCAAGAAGCCCCTGCTCATCGTGGGGAAAGGCGCGGCCTGGAGCGACGCGGCAACGGAAATGCGCCGCATTGTGGACAGCACGAACATTCCCGTGCTCCCCACGCCCATGGGCAAAGGGGTGGTGCCAGACGACCATCCCAGCATCGTTTCCGCGGCGCGCAGCTATGCGCTGAAGAACGCGGACCTGATCGTCCTGGCCGGGGCACGGCTCAACTGGATGCTCCATTTCGGGATGGCGCCCCGCTTCAACCCGGAGGTCCGGGTGATTCAGATAGACTTGGCCCAGGAGGAGATCGGCAACAGCCTTCCCGCGGCGGTGGGCCTGACCGGTGATCTCAAGGCGATTTCGGCGCAGATGGTCGCCCAACTGGAGGAGACCCCCTGGAAGTGTGACGCCCGCGGCGAATGGAAAACCGGTCTGGCCGCCGAAGTAACCCGGAGGAAATCCGAGCTCAAGCCCGCCCTGGAATCCGATGAGGTTCCCATGGGCTATTTCCGCCCGCTGCGGGAAATTCAAAAGGTGCTGCCCCGCGACGCGATCATCGTGGCGGAAGGCGCCAGCACCATGGACATCAGCCGCTCGGTGCTTGAGAATTATCAGCCCCGCAAGCGGCTGGACGCGGGCTCCTGGGGCACCATGGGCGGCGCGACCGGATTTGCCCTGGCCTCCGCGGTCGTACATCCGGGAACGCGGGTGATCGCCCTGATGGGAGACGCCTCGTTCGGCTTCTCCGGCATGGAAGTAGAAGTGGCCGCGCGGTATCGGCTACCGATCACCTGGATCGTCTTCAACAACGGCGGGATCGTCAGCGGGGTAGCGAATCTGCCCAACGACGGGCCGCCGCCCGTCAACGTCTTTCAGCCGGGAGCCCGCTACGAAAAGATCATGGAAGCCTTCGGGGGCAAAGGCTACTTCTGCGAGACGCCCGATCAGCTGGCCGGGGCACTGCGATCCGCTTTCGATTCGGGAGAGACCGCTCTCATCAACGTCGGCATCTCCCCCACGGCCAAAAAGGCGCCACAGACCTATTCCCACTGGTTGAGTCGGTAGCCCGCGGCGCGTGGCTGCCAAATTCCGCCTACGGCCGGGAAATACGTTTCACGATTCGCGCTTATTAACGAGGGGATAGGAAATGGCTTTGGTCGAAACGGAGCATCGGGGCCAGGTGATGTTGGTCCGCATGAATCGGCCCGATCGATTGAATGCCTTGGGGGTCCAGCTGCGGGCTGAACTCGCACAGGCATTCGTCGAGTTCAGGGATAACCCGGATTCGGAAGTCGCGGTGTTTACCGGCAGTGGGCGCGCGTTTTGCGCTGGTGAGGACATGAAGGAATCTCTCGAACGCGGCACGCCAGGGCGCGGTGCTCAGCCGCTCGAAGACCCTTTCATGGACGGAACGCTCGATAAACCGGTCATCGCCGCGATCAACGGCTTCGCGATGGGGGGAGGTTTCGCACTGGTAGAGCGCACCGACTTGCGAGTTGCGGTTCGCGGCGCCGTGTTCGAGATCTCCGAGGCCAAACGGTGGCTGCTTGGAGGATACAGTCATGGCCTGATTGCCGGGCTTCCCCACCCTATCGCGACTGAAATGGCGCTCGGATTCCGCTTTACCGCGGAGCGACTCTATGAGGTCGGGTTTCTCAATCGCCTGGTCGAGCCGGAGCAGCTCTTGCCCACTGCGTTTGAGATGGCTGAGCACTTGCTGACGCTCCCCCCGGCATCGCGCGTCAACACGGTGTACATGATGCGGCAGATGCGCCCGCAGGTTGCTCCCGATTTGAGTCGTCTGGCCGCCGCGCTTCGTGAGCACGGCGATAAGACCGATTTGATGGAGTCCCGCAAGGCTTTCGCGGAAAAACGCAAGCCCAACTTTAAAGGTTGGGTGGATCCCGAGGACCGCCATCGCATGCCGAGACCGGAGTCGCTCCGGGATAAGAGTGCCTAACATAATGAAACACGTGTGCGTTGCGGTCCAGAATTGGTGCTGGCGAGGCGCTCGATGCGGCCAATATCCAGAATATTGGCAAGTCGAGCAACGATGCTAGCGCCGATTCTGGCCGCAACCCTGTACAACATTAGAACAAACACCTTACGAATAGTGGGGCTGGCGCGAGTTTTGGCCCATGGCATTGTCGAAAGTCCCTTGCTTAGAATGACTAAGCCGCGGGCCTTTCTTTGCGCCCTGAGCCAAAATCGTGCCAGCGCATCACGCGTTTCATTATGTTAGGCACTCTGAGTAGGGCGCCCAGGCGAGGGGGGAAATTGTATGGCTCAATCACGTGGTGCGCTCGAGGGGGTGAAGGTGGTCGCGTGTTCGACAGCTCAGGCTGGCTCGGTTCCGTATATGCTGATGGCGGACCTGGGGGCTGAGGTCATCAAGATTGAGCCGCCGGGCGTTGGCGACAATTCGAGAAAATCCGGGCAAATTCCTGGTTTCCCCAGTTCCTTTTTTGAGACCAATAACCGCGGCGTGAAAAGTCTCACTCTCAACCTGAAAGCCGCCGAGGGTAGGGATATCCTCTATAAGCTCGTCAAGGATGCCGATGTTTTCGGCCAGAACTTCCGTCCCGGCGCTGCCGAGAAAAACGGTTTCGGCTATGAAAACCTCAAGAGAGTCAATCCCAAAATCGTATACGTTTCAGTCTCCGGTTACGGTCCGCGGGGCCCTCATGCCATGCTCCCCGGCACAGATTCCATGGCGCAGGCGCTCGGCGGCATCAGCGAAGCTTTTTCAACGCCAGGCCAGCCCTTGAAGACCGGCATCGTCTCGGTTGCCGATGAGACGTGCGCCGTACTGGCTTTTGGCGGCATACTGGCCGGGCTTTACTGCGCGAAGATGACGGGCATCGGGCAGAAGATCGATACCTCGCTTCTGGGCGGGCAGATTCGCCTCATGGGGTGGACGCTGACCACGAGCATGTGGAACGAAAAGAGCCCGGTTATCGGCCAGGCACGCATCACGGGCACCGCTGAGCGTCCGGGCATAGGCGCCAGCTTCAACGACATTAACGGTAAACCGTTTGCGCTCCAGATGAGAGGGGAAAAATGGGAGAAAGCCATGACCGCACTCGGCTTCTATACGAAACTGAAGGAAAGGGGATTGGCTGATCTTGGTGTTGCCGTAACGTCGGAGGAAAAACGGGAACTGATGCTTAAGACCCTTGATGAACTCTTCGCGACGGATAGCCGCGACAAATGGGTCGATATCCTGCGTAAAACCGATATCGTCTCTGCTCCCATTAACACCTTGCTTGAAGCCTCCAATGACCCTGATGTGTTAGCCAACGAATACATTACCGAGGTTGAGTATCCAAAGTATGGGAAGAAGCTCAAGGTCCACGGTTCTCCGTGGCGGTTCTCCGAAACCCCGGTCAAAATCGGCATTGCCCCTGAGCTCGGTGAGCACAATGTGCCCATTCTGACGAGCCTTGGTTACAGCGCTGCCCAGATTCAGGAGCTCAAGGACAGGAAGATCATCTGAGAAATGGCGGCCCGCATCAGGGCCCCTCCCTCAGCTATACAGGTGGCAGGCGACCCGATGACCGGAAGTTGCCTCGCGCAGGGGAGGCTCATCCTGGGCGCATTTCGGCATGACAAACGGGCATCGGGTGTGGAATCGGCAGCCGCTGGGCGGATTGAGAGGAGAGGGCACCTCTCCTGTAAGAACAATTTCGTCGTTCCGCAGGTCTGGATGGTCGGGGAGAACTGCGGCGAGCAGTGCCTTGGTGTACGGATGCAAGACATTGCAGAACAATTCTTCAGTGGGAGCGTAATCGACTATCTGTCCCAAGTACATCACGGCTGTTTGATGCGCCATGTGCCGGACTGTCGCCAGATTATGCGCGATCAGCAGATACGCGACATTGTCGCGCTGTTGGATATCTTTGAGCAGGTTCAATATCTGGGCCCGTATGGAGACATCCAGGGCAGAGACAGGCTCATCCAGCACGATGAGTTTGGGATTCGAGGCGAGCGCACTGGCCAGGGCGATACGCTGACGCTGCCCACCACTGAACTCATGCGGGTAGTGCTGTGCGTCCGCCGGACGCAAGCCGACCTCAACCATCACCTCTGCTACGCGTTGACTGATATCGCGGCGGCTGCCCCATTGGGTGACGACCAGGGATTCGGCGATGATCTTGCCGACCGGCATGCGGGAATTGAGGGACGACCACGGATCCTGGAATACGGCCTGCACAAGGCGCCGATAGTCACGCAGCGCTTTCCCTTGCATGCCATGTATCGACTTGCCCTGCAGCCGTATCTGGCCGCTCGTTGGTTGCTCCAGGCGGAGAATAAGCCTCGAGGTCGTCGTCTTCCCGCATCCGGATTCCCCGACTAGTCCCAGCGTCTCCCCCGTGGCGATCGAGAAATCAATATCATCGACCGCTTTCACGTGTCCGACGGTTTTCGCGAATAGAATGCCTTTGGTGACAGGAAAGTGTTTGCGCAGGCTTTCAGCGCACAGTAAGGGCTCGGTCATACGGCTGCCCCCACTTTCCAACAGTCAGCCGTATGCTCGGCTCCGACGGCGAAAGACGACGGATAGGTCGTTTGGCAACGGTCGTCGGCGAGCGGACAGCGCGGCGCAAAGCGGCAGCCGTGCGGCAGGTCGGAGAACGCCGGCGGCTGACCTTCTATCGTTTGCAAACGGCCTACCTGCCGTCTCATCTTGGGCACCGAACCAATCAGCGCCTGGGTGTACGGATGCCTGGGGTTATCGAACACTTGACGCACCGGACCGCTCTCGACGATGCGTCCGGCATACATGACCGCGACCCGATCGCACATCTTGGCCACAATGCCGAAGTCGTGCGTGATGAACAGGATCGCCATGTCGGAGTTCTGCTGGAGTTCCTTGAGCAGTTTCAGGTACTGCAATTGGATCGTCACGTCCAGGGCGGTCGTGGGTTCATCGGCAATCAGCACCCGGGGCTCGCGACTGATCGCGATGGCGCCGACCACACGCTGCTTCATGCCACCGCTCATCTGATGCGGATATTGGTCAATCCGCTGCTCCGGCGCCGCCAGCTTCACTTTGCGCAACGCCTCGATGACCCGCGGCATCACGGTGTCATGTTGTCCCGGATAAAGCTTGGCAATGGACTCACGGAGCTGGTCACCAATCGTGAACACCGGATTGAGCGAGGTCTGCGGGTCTTGCAGGATCATGGCGATCTTGCTTCCCCGAATCTGGCGCATCTCCCGGTCGCTCTTGGTCAGAATATTCTCGCCGTCCAACAGCACCTTTCCCTGCACCGTGCGGGCTGCCGGCTGTGGGAGCAATCGCAGCAGGGACAGAGCCGTGACGCTCTTCCCGCAGCCCGACTCCCCGACCAGGCCCAGCACCTCGCCCCGCGCGAGCGAAAAGCTGACCCCATCAACGACCTTCACCACGCCCCGCCGCAAGAAGAAATGAGTGTGCAGATCGCGAACTTCCAGAACGATATCGCCACTCATGATTGCCCTGTCACAACTGGCGCAGCTTGGGATCCAGACGGTCCCGCAGCCAGTCGCCGAACAGGTTGAAGGCGAGCACGACCAGCGTGATGGCCACTCCCGGGATGAGCGAAATCCACCAGGCACTGGCGATCTTCCCCCGGCCCTCGGCGACCATGAGACCCCACGACGGGGTGGGGGGCGGAACCCCGGCGCCCAGGAAGCTGAGCGATGCCTCGGCTACGATCACCACGCCGACGTACAGCGTCAGGAGCACCATGAAGGTGTTCATCACGTTCGGCAGGATGTGGGTCACCATGATGCGCACCGGCGAACAGCCATGCACCCTGGCCAGCGCAATGAAGTCTCGCTGCTTCAGGGCCAGGACTTCCCCGCGCACCACCCGGGCAAAACGGGCCCACAGCAGCAGGCTGATCGCGATCACGATGGTGCGCAGGCCCTGTCCCATGGTCACCGCCAGCAGCAACGCAAACAGGATGGCGGGAAAAGCAAGGGCTGCATCCACAATGCGCATGAGCAGATTATCCACGCGACCGCCAACGTACCCCGAGACGATACCGATCACGAGTCCGACGCCGCCGCCCACCGTGAGCGCCAAGGCGCTCACGATCATGCTCACCCGGGCGCCGTAGAACAGGCGGCTGAGGACGTCGCGCCCGAATACATCGGTGCCAAGGAGGTATTTCGCGCTGCCCCCCTCCTCCCAGAAGGGAGGCAAGAGCTTGTCCGCCAGGGTTTGGTCGATCGGCGAATGTGGGGCGATGAAAGGCGCAAACACCGCCATAAACAGCATGGTGACTATGATGACGAGTGACGCCCAGGGCAGGTTTTTCATGCTGCGGTCATTCCGCTACACGAATGCGTGGATCGACATAGGCGTAGAGGATATCCACGACCAGATTGATAAATACGATGAGCACGGCGTCCAAGATGATCACGGCCTGCAGCAGCGGATAATCACGAAAGATCACCGCTTCATAGGTAAGCCGGCCGATACCCGGCCAGGCGAATACCGTCTCCGTCACGATCGCACCGGTCACCAGGGCTCCCATTAACACGCCCCAGAGCGAGAGCACCGGGATCAAGGCGTTTCGCAAACAGTGCTTCCATACCACGATCGTCTCGCTCAAGCCCTTGATGCGGGCCAGTTTGACGAACTCGCTATCCAGCACGTCCAGCATGCTGGAACGGATGAGCCGCATGAAGCCGGCGACGAGAAACGTGCCCAGCGTGATGGTCGGGAGGATATAGTGTTGGGGGCCGCCCATCCTGGCGGAAGGCAGCCAGCCCAATTGCACGCTGAAGACATAGATGAGCAGGATCCCGAGCCAGAAGTTGGGGGTGGCGATGCCCAACACGCCGATGGCCCCTGCGATTTTGTCGATGATACCGCCCCGGTACAACGCCGACAGGATCCCCAGTGGTATGGCCAGGATCAGCGCGAGAATCATGGTGCCCGGGACGATCTTGAGCGTGTTGGGAAGACGGGAGAAGAAAACTTTCACGGCCGGCTCGCGATGCCGGATGGAATCGCCAAGATCGCCACGCAACGCCTTCGCAAGGAACATGCCGAACTGCTGGTGCAACGGGCCGCCCAGCCCCAAGGTCTCGATCAGCGCCTCCCGGTCTTCCTGCGTGGCATCTTCCGGGAGCATCAGATCCACTGGATTGCCGGTGAGACGGCCCAGAAAGAAGACGATCGTTGCCACCAGGACCAGGAGCACCAAGCCCTGCAGAAGTCTCCGCAAGATGTAACGCCGCATCGGGCCTCCTGCCGGGAAAGGCTCAGCACGAACTCGACATCTCGTGTGCAACTCTTACTGCCAGCGTTTTTCCTCGGGCCTTGGCATGCGCTCGAACACATCGCCGAACTCGTGGCGCCCGGGAATGGCTTTGAACGCTCCCACCTTCTTGGGATTGACCGCCCAATACCCCATCCCTTCAATGATGGGAACCGCGACCCAGGCATCAGACGCCAACTCGATCATGCGGTTGGTTTTTTCGGCGCGCTGGACGGCGTCCTGCTCTACCGTCACCGCTTTGTGGAGCTCGTCGAACGTCTTGCACAGATCCGGACAGTCATTGCCGCGACCGAGCAGATGGTGGGCGCCCTTGCTGTGAAAGGCGCCGTAGAATCTGGGCGCGGCAACCGGCCGGCCCGCGGTGCGATACATCGAGACGACGCCCACCAGTTGCTTTTGCTCGCCCAGAAGCAATGGCGCGAAGGAGCCCCACTCATAGTGTGTGTACTTGACCTTGACTCCGAGCCGGTTCCAGAAATCGGCTACGGCGAGGCCGATCGGAACCATGAACGGCGTCCCCGCCATCGCCGTATTGGCGAACTTGAGCTCGAATCCGTTCGGGTAGCCCGCTTCGGCGAGCAGTTGTTTCGCCCGCTTCGGATCGTAGCGGAACGCCTCGCGGCTCCACTTCCGCCAGCGTTCGATGTCGGTATCCGAGCTGTACTGGTAGATGTCAAAGGGCAGGGGCCAACTCGCCTCACCGTACATCACATGGTCGATGATCTGCTGGCGGTCGATCGCCAGCGAGAGGGCTTCCCGCACCCGCTTGTCGGCGAGGGGATTCTTCTGCGATTCGGGGAGATACAAGCCATACATCTGATAGATGGCCTGCATCGTCCCCGGCACAGAGATCACCTTCAGCTTCGCGGCCTTGACTTCCTTGATCGACTCCGGACTGATTTCCGCAATCGCCGCCTCGCCGGTTCTGACCATGGCCACCCGGGTGCTTTCTTCAGGCACCAGCAGGAGGGTCAACCGCTTGAAGTGGGGCGTGCCGCGCCAGTGCGGGTAATCGACCGCTTCGTACTCGATGCGGTCGCCGGGCACACTTTTCACGAACTTCCACGGGCCGCTGCCTATCGGTTTCTTGCGGAATTCCTCCGCGCCAACCGTCTCGATGTATTTCTTGGGCATGAGCTGCCCTACCTGATACGTCGCCCGGCTCAGGCCTTCTGCGAAGTGGACTTGCACCCCGTTGGTATAGATCTGGAGGGTGTAATCATCGACCACCTCGATGCGCTTTACATCCCGGCGTAACGCCGCCTTGTTGGACGCAATCGACTCTTTCGACATGGTGCGCTCGAAGCTGAACTTCACATCGTGCGCCGTGAGGGGGTCGCCATTGTGCCATTTGAGGCCTTTCCGGATATGGAAGGTCCAACTCAGGCCGTCCTTGGCAAGTTCCCAGCGTTCAGCAACACCCGGCCCTTTGCCCCCATTTTCGAAGTTGAACCCAACCAGCGCGTCGTACATCGGAGCGTGGTAATGGGCATGGGGGCTGCGGGTTTCCTGGATCGGGTCCATGGATTGAGCGCCCAGTGTGCCAAGGGCGACGACCAGGGTTCCCTCCTGCTTCTCGGCCGCCACAGCGGTCCAAGCCAAAGCCAGAAGAACGGGAAGCAGCCAACCCTTTAACAGGTCACAATGTCTCATGATGTACCTCCTTTACAGGGTGAAGGTGGCGCGATCAGAAAAGGTACTATGGTCACTTATGACCGCGCCGCCACCATAGCCCTAACCGAGAGTTGTTGTCAAATATTACGCCTGCACCCGGCCGCCCTGCCGGTTGCCTACGTGCATTAGGCCGTCGTTGCTGATCGTTACGGAACGGATCGCGAGGCGCGAAGCGCGATGAGACGGGATGGGCGCCCGGCGGGCAGCGCCTGATCACAATCAAGTTGGGACGCAGCCTCAGGCCGACACCGCGTTTATTGCAATGTCCGTTTGCCCGCACTAAGATCACAATCGCGCACTTCGACTGTTTCTGCAGCTGCGCGGCCGGTATTGACGGCCGGCGTAAAATGAAATTTCTTTTCAAGTGAGGAGAGAAATGAAAATCAAGAACATCAAGGCATCGCTGCACCGTTTCGAGGTCAATGTGCCGCTGCTCAAGCACAAGCTCAGGAATCAATCGGTGCTGTGCGTAGTGGAAACCGATAGCGGCATCACCGGCATCGGCATGACGGGCGGAAATGTGCTGCCGCACGCGGTGGTGGAAGCATTGCATAAACATTTTATGCCGCTGGTGAAAGACATGGACGTGCGCGACACTGAAGCGATCCACGAGAAAGTGTGGTGGAAGCTCAACCAGCGCAGCCTTACCGGCGTGATCTCCGGCGCGCTGTCCGCGCTCGACGTGGCTATGTGGGACATCCACGGCAAGCACACCGGCCGCAGCGTCGCGCAACTGCTCGGCGGCGCGCGCGACTGGGCGCATACGTACTGCACGTTCGGTTTTCCTGAATATGATCGAGATACTCTGGCAGCGGCCGCCAAGCTGCAATACAAGAACGGCCATCGCCGCCTGAAAATGGTTGTCGCGGTGGACAAGGGCGGCTGGCAGGAAGACGCACGCCGCGTGCGTGCGGTACGCGAGGCCGTCGGCCCCGATGTCGAGTTGATGATCGATGCCAACTACAAATTCAACCCGGTCGATGCACGTCAGTTATGCCGTGCGATCGAGGATTGCAACCTGACATGGTTCGAAGAGCCGCTCTACCAGAACGACACGCGCGCGCTGGCGGATTTGCGCACGCATACCAACATTCCCATCGCCGCAGGGCAAAACGAAGGCCATCGCTGGCGCTTGCGCGAGCTGGTGCAATATCAGGCAGTGGATATCCTGCAACCGAACTGCTGCTACTGCGGCGGCTACACCGAAGCGCAAAAAGCCGGGCATTTGGCGCAGGCGTTTAATATTCCGATCGCCAATGGCGGCGGCTGGCCGCTATTCAACATGCACACCATGGCCGGCCTGATGAACGGCTGGCGCGTCGAGTTTCACCTCGACATGCAGGCCGTGGGAGAATTGATGTTCATCGATCCGCCGCGGCCCAAAGACAACATTGTGAAAATTCCCGCTGCGCCGGGGTTGGGATTGAAACCGAATTGGGATGTGCTGAAGGATACGTTGGTGAAGTAGATTGGTGAAGTTTATTGCTAGAACCGGATCACTCCAATCTTGTGCGGGCGGAGCAGATGTTACTTTAATTATTACGGAGGAAAATAAAATGAAGCATTCATTATTCCGGCCATTCAGTATTTTGGCGTTTGGTATTTTCGCGACCTCGGGTGCTGCCAATGCGCAGTCCGCCGCGTCATCCGAGTTCCCCACCAAGCCGATTCGTTTAGTGGCTCCGTTCGCCCCTGGCGGAACAGTCGATATCCAGGCACGCATACTGGGCAACAAGTTCCAGCAACAGCTCGGCCAGCACGCAGTGATCGACAACCGCCCCGGCGGCAGCGGCACCGTCGGCCTGCGGCTCGTCGCGCAGGCGCCGGCCGACGGCTATACCATTGTTCTTAACACCATCGGCGCCTGGACCTCGACTCCGCATCTCATGAAGCTGCCGTATGACGTGTTTAATGACTTCGCCCCGATTATCCATGTCTCGGACGTGCCCGGCGTGCTGGTTGTGCATCCATCGCTTCCGGTTAAGACGGTGAAGGAGCTGATCGCGCTCGCCAAGCAGAAGCCCGACGAATTGAACTATGGGTCAGCCGGACCAGGTGGTTTTACCCATTTGGGCATGGTGTTGTTTTCCCGGATGACGGACACACGGATGACGCACGTGCCGTACAAGAGTTCCGGGGCGGGACTGATCGCTCTCATCGGAGGGCATATTCAGGTATACCTCGCCCCCTCGGTTCCGGCCATGCCCCACGTCAAGTCAGGGAAGGCGCGCGGCATCGCCAGTACTGGCACCGAGCGTATAGCGATACTGCCTGATCTGCCAACGGTCGACGAATCGGGCGTCCCGGGATTTGAGAGCTCCACCTGGACTGCGATCGCCGCGCCCGCAGGCACCCCGCCCGCGGTAATCGCGCGGTTGAACAAGGCGCTCCAGGAGATTCTGCAAATGCCCGACGTCAGGGAGCTGTTTAAAGCGTCGGCCGCAATAATAACCGGCGGCACGCCGGAGAGGTTTCGCGATATATTGAAATCAGACTTCGAAAAATTCGGCAAACTGATAAAGGAAGCCGGCATCAAGACGGAATCCCAGCGCTGAGTTGTCAGGGTGATGCGGCGCGGGTAAACACGTCCCTCATCACCGTCAAGTTCCCGTTGAGGAGCGCGACAGCGCGTCGCGCTCAACCGCGTTGTTGGGCGATAAGCAAGGAGATCAACGATGCGCGTAATTCACGACCAAGGTTCGCACCCAATCAAACTCTGGGCGGATGACGTTGAGGAATCCGCCCTGCAGCAATTGCGCAACATCGCCAAGCTGCCATTTATTGATCCGCATGGCGTGGCTGCGATGCCGGATGTTCACTACGGCATCGGTGCGACTGTCGGCAGCGTGATCGCCACGTCAGGCGCGATCATCCCTGCCGCCGTTGGCGTGGACATTGGTTGCGGAATGATGGCCGTGCGTCTGGCCGGCGCGCGCGCAAAGCATTTGCCTGACTCATTGGCACAGATTCGCTCAGAAATCGAGCATACCGTTCCGACCGGCTTTGAGAAACACCCACCAGCGCAGCAGAACGAGAACGCCGCCTCGGTGCTATACGAGGATTTCAGGTGGCTGGAGCAAAAGCATCCCAAGGCGTTTGCCAAGCGCAAGGACCGCACCGACAAAATTATTTCCTCGCAATTCGGTTCACTTGGCGGCGGCAACCATTTTATCGAGCTTTGCATAGACGAGGCTGGCGATCTTTGGGTGATGCTGCATTCCGGTTCTCGCGGCATAGGCAACGCCATCGGCCAGTATTTCATCGAGCTTGCTCGCGAAGATATGCGCAAGCACTTCATCAATCTGCCGGATCGGGACTTGGCCTACTTCCCGGAGAACACTCAGCATTTCGATGATTACTTCCGTGCCGTGACGTGGGCACAGGACTACGCGATGCAGAACCGCAGCGAAATGATGCGGCGCATCCTAATCGTGCTGCATCGCCATCTGCCGCCTTTCAGGGAGCGCGACGAGGCGGTGAACTGCCACCATAACTACGTTGAGCGCGAGTATCACTACGGGCGCAACGTCTGGCTCACCCGCAAGGGTGCCATCAGGGCGCGTGAAGGTGATTTAGGGATCATCCCCGGCAGCATGGGCCAACGCTCGTACATCGTGCGCGGGCTTGGAAACCCGGAAAGCTACTGCTCCTGCTCGCATGGCGCAGGCCGTAAGATGGGACGCAAGGCGGCGCGAAGAAACTTCACGGTTGCCGACCTTGCGGCGCAAACGCTGGGCGTCGAATGCCGCAAGGATGATGCGGTGCTGGATGAGATTCCGGGCGCGTACAAGGATATTGATGTGGTCATGGAGAACCAGCGCGACCTGGTGGAGGTTGTTCACACCATTAAGCAGGTGCTCTGTGTCAAAGGCGCCTAATTTCTCCGGCGATCTGTGGGGCGGCCTGGCCGCGATGCTGGTCGCGCTGCCGTCGGCGATCGCGTTCGGCGTTCTGATCTACACCGCGATCGCGCCGGCCTATGCGGGCGAAGGCGCGCTTGCGGGCATCCTCGGCGCAGCTGCGCTTGGCATCGTGGCGCCGCTCATCAGCCGCAACGGCGGCTTCATCACCGCGCCGTGCGCGCCCGCCGCGGCGGTCATGGCGGCGCTCGCCGCCGAGCTCGCCGCCAGCGGCGAACTCACCGTCGAGCGCATCGCGATGCTGCTTGCCATCACGGCGCTGCTCTCTTCGCTCTTGCAGGTCCTCTATGGCCTGGTACGCGCCGGCCGCCTGATCAAGTTCATCCCCTACCAGGTGGTGAGCGGCTACCTGTCCGGCGTGGCCGTGATCATTGCGCTCAGCCAGCTGCCGAAACTGCTCGGCCTGCCCAAGGATGTGTCGCTCGGTCACGGTCTCATTTCGCCCGCACTCTGGAACTGGACCGGCATTACGGTCGGACTCGCGACGATTGCAGTGATGGGGGCAGCACCGCGGCTCACGCAGAAGATTCCGGCCGCGATCCTCGGCTTGCTGGCCGGCATCGCCGCCTATTTCGCGCTCGCGCTCCTCGACCGCGATCTGCTCCGGCTCGACGGCAATCCGTTGGTGATCGGGCCGATCGAAACCTCCGGCTCGTTCCTCGCGGCGCTCGGTGCGCGCACCGCGTCGCTCGCGGCCGTGCAATTCTCCGATGTCGCGTTGATTCTGATGTCCGCGCTTACGCTCTCGGTGCTGCTCTCGATCGACACGCTCAAGACCGGGGTCGTGCTCGATGCGCTCGCGCGCTGCCGCCACGATTCCAATCGCGAGCTGATCGGCCAGGGCGCGGCCAACGCCGCCGCGTTCTTCGTCGGCGGCATGCCCGGCGCCGGGACGATGGGCGCAACACTCGTCAACTTCACGAGTGGCGGGCGCACCCTATGGTCGGGTGTCGCCGAAGGCGTGTTCGTGGTGCTCGCGTTCGTGCTGCTCGGCAGATTGATTGCGTGGGTGCCGATCGGCGCGCTCGCCGGACTCCTGCTCGTCGTCGCGTGGCGCATGTTTGACCGCGGCATGTTCCGGCTCGCGCTAAAGCGCTCGACGCGGGTCGATTTCATCGTCATCGCGGCCGTCGTGATCGTCGCCCAGATCGGCCTGATCGCGGCCTCCGCGGTTGGCATCTGCCTCGCGATCCTGCTCTTCATCCGCGATCAGATCCACGGCTCGGTGATCGTGAACAAGGTCGACCTGCATGGTGCGCGTTCCAAGCGCCGGCGCCTCGTCGCCGAGACCGAGATCCTCGACCGGCACGGGGACGAGGCCGTGGTCGTGCAACTACGGGGCAACCTGTTTTTCGGCACCGCCGATCAATTGTTCTCGGATCTCGAGCAGGACCTCGCCAGGCGACGCTACGTGCTGATCGATTTGCGCCGCGTGCAGTCGATGGATTTCACCGCCGCGCACCTGTTCGAGCAGATGCGCGAGCGGCTCCACGAGCGGGGCGGCGAGCTGCTCTTCAGCGGCATGCCGTCGAGCCTGCCCACGCGCCAGGACATCGCGTACTACATGAAGCAGCTCGGTCTGGAGAGCGGCCGGGAAGGCATTCGGATCTTCGACACGCGCGCCAGTGCGCTCGAATGGATGGAAGACCGCGTCCTGATATCAGCCGGCTGGGCCGCCGCGGAAGAGGAGCAACCGCTCGCCCTGCGCGAGATCGAGATCTTGAGCGAACTCGATGCCGCAACCATCGGCGAGCTCGGAGGCTCGGTGCGCGAGGTCTCGATCCCGGCCGGCGGCCGTATCTGTTCGCGCGGCGACACCGGTGATGAGATGTTTTTCGTGCGCCGCGGGCGGGTGGAGGCGCTGCTGCCGCTCGAAGGCGGCAAGCGCCATCATCTTTCCACCTTCTGCCGGGGAGACTTCTTCGGCGAAATGGCGTTTCTCGACCGCGAGCCGCGCTCGGCTGACGTCGAGGCGTCCACGCCGGCTGATCTCTACGTGCTGTCGCGCGAGCGCTTCGACGCGCTGGTGAAGGCCAACCCGGCGCTCGGCGGCAGGGTTTTCGAGCAGCTCGCGTACGCGATTTCGAAACGGCTGCGCGTGGCCGACACCGAGCTGCGCCTGCTCGAAGCGCGCTGAGCGGCGAAGCGAACGAGACCACCGGCGTCGAGCTGCGCGCGGATGCCGAGGGGGAAAGTCATCTGCGGAGGCTTTTCGATCATGGCGGAGAGATAAGGGAAACGGGATAGCGCAGGTAAACGGAGATAAACGGAATGATAATATCTAGGAATCCGTTGGCGCCGGGACTGTTCGTAGTGCTGTCGAAGTTTCCGGCGCGCGGCAAGGGCCTTTCGCACCGGCATCCGGACTGGCCGCGGCCAGTAAACGCAACGGAGCACCGCTCATGAGCAAACCCGTCTGCATCGTGTGGATGAACGAAGCGCGCGTCTGCGAGCAGGCGCTCGCTCGCGCCGGTCTCGGCGACCGGCTCGAATTCCACGGCGTGCGTGTCGAGCAGACGATTCCCGCCGATCTCGCGGCGCACGGTGAAATACTGGTCGGCTGGCGCCCGGCGCCGGGGCTACTCAGCTGCATGCTGCGGCTGCGCTGGATCCAGAGCACGACCGCCGGCATGGACCAGTGGCTCGCGGACCCTGCCCTGCGCAAGGACATCGTCCTCACCTGTGCGCGCGGCGCTTTCTCGCCGGAGAGGTGCTCGAAACCGCCGTCGATCGCGCGCGGGGCTACTAAGCCCGTCCGACTTGGCGCACGATTCAGCCCCTCATTGGGGCGGGGGGATCCTCTTTGGGGCCTTGTTTCTCCTCCAAGGGCGTGACCGCGGATGGCATCTCCCCCACAGTCGCAAAAATGCTGGGCACCGCGGTGTTGACGGTCAACTGGAAGATGTCGGCCCGGTTGTAGTGGCCCGCGTAGTCGTGAACCGCCTTGGCTTTGACGCAGTCCTCCAGGTTGATCTCGGCGGTCAGGATGCCTTCCTCCGCTCCGCTCATCGGGCCGGCCAGGATCATGGAGTTCGCGCCGATGATGCTGGAGCCGCCCCCGTTTTCCGAATCGGCCAGAAAAGCCCGGTCC
>Ga0326597_10002406_pt1 | contig 27945 bp, 23 predicted proteins | sample RVTome_12_FD_203789 | JGI IMG/M metagenome (GOLD analysis project Ga0326597, IMG submission 203789) | Soil microbial communities from uranium-contaminated site in the Upper Colorado River Basin, Wyoming, United States - RVT100D185 | ecosystem: Environmental > Terrestrial > Soil > Contaminated >... | reverse complement strand
CGCGTAGGGCCGTTCTTTGGGCGGCGTTCGTTCTCGTGCTGGGTGGCCGGAGTGCGGCGGCGCAGCAGTCGGGCGCCGACAGCGCGCTGCATCGCTTGACCGTTTCCCGCGACACCCTGCAAGTGTTCCTCACCCAGCTCGACTCGATCCTGCAGGATTCGGCGGGAATGAAAGCCTCGGTTCGAGTGCGAGCCAGGACGACTGCGCAGCTCATCCGGGCGCGGCTCGATCGCGGCGATTTCCAGGCTGGTGACCGGATCACGCTGCAGGTGGATAGCGAGCCGGCGCTGTCGGACACTTTCCCCGTGGGACCGAATCAAGAAATCGTCTTGCCGGTGGTCGGCGTGTTGTCGCTGAACGGGGTGCTGCGGGCCGAGCTGCAGACGGCGATGTCACGGGAATTGGGTCGTTTCCTTCGGGACCCGATCGTCCGGGCGACCCCGCTGATCCGTGTATCGGTTATCGGTGAGGTGAACAAGCCCGGGTTCTACTTGGTGCCGCCTACCGCGGTGGTGTCGGACGTGGTCACGGCTGCCGCAGGCCCTACACAGAACGCCCGGGTCGAGAAGATGTGGATCGAGCGTGGCGGGCGCCGCTACATCGAGGGGCAGCCGTTGCAACAGCTCATGGCCGAAGGGCGCACCCTGGATGATGCGAACATCCGTCCTGGGGACAAGTTCGTGGTGCCGGCGCAGAATCAGGGCAGTTTCTTCAATACAGTTCGGACTATCTCGATCATCCTCAGCATTCCGCTGACGATCTACGCCCTAACACAGGTCTTCAAGAAGTAGCCCTGCCGGAGCCTGCTCAGCGGGCTCCAGACCCGTGGATCCCTCCCGAGCCCCGTTGAGCGGTCTCGGCGCTCGAGTTTTGCACTTCTCCACATCACAAATCCACCTCGATCGGCTTCTTCTGAAGCCCGGGTCCTAAACATCTCGCCGGTGAGGCGAGTCACCAACATTGCCGAGTGGATAACCTAGGCAAATCGTTGTCCGGGTTGTAAATTGGCCCTCCCCGGTCCATCACATCTTTTCCACAGGAGGCGTCCGGTCGTGGAACCGTCCGTTCGCTCGTCCTCCTCGGCTGCTCCGGTCATCCCGCCCGCGCGCGAGCGTGCGCCGCGGGCCATGCCGCGACGCGAGAGCGAGGCACCGGGGACGCCAGTGCGGCTGCGGCTGGATCTACAACAACGGGCCCGCGACAACCTGCAACGCCACGTGCTCCGGGCGGCGACGCGCTTCACGGTGCTGGTGCTCGCCGACCTGGCCTCGTTCGGCTTGATGCGTGGGTTGATTCGCGCGGTGCGGGACGACGCCGTGGTGGGCGGCTGGATCGCGGACCAGATCCAGGCGTGGACGCCGCGGGGAATCCTCAACGGCTGGCAGTACGCCGCGGCGCTGTTTGTAGCGCTGGTGGTGCTAGGCTGCTACGGGGCGGGGGACCGGCGGCGCGACGCGCGGCGCCTGTTCGCGGCCTCGGCCCTCGCCACGGCGCTGCCGCTGTGGATGACGATCTGGGTAAACGGGCTCGAGGTGGCGGTCGCCCAGTACGCTATCACCACCCTGCTCGTGTGGTTGGGACTCGTGGCGGATCGCTTCACTGTGGATCGGTTTGTCGCGTGGGTGCGGCCCCCTGAGGCCAATGCGGCGCGCACGTTGTTCGTTGGTACGGCCGAGCAGTGCGCGCAGGTGGCGGCCGGGCCGGCGTTCCGCGACCGCCGCGAGTTCGTCTCGGTCGGCTTCGTGGATGTCAACGTGCCGCCCGCCGCCGAGTCGCGAGGGCTCGTGGAGATCGCCCGAGCGCTGCACGACTCGAGAGCGGAGACCGTGGTGCTGAGCGGCTACCTTCCCCACGGACTGTTCAACACCGTGGTTGAAGCGGCCCTCGCGGCGGGTTGCCAGCTCTTATCGGTGCCGCGCGCGACCGCGATCGCGGGCGTGCATCCGACGACGGTGTGGCGACGAGGGCAGCCGCTGGTGGAGCTGACGGCGCCGACGCTGAAGGGGTGGCACCTGGTCGTGAAGCGCATAGTGGACTTAGTGGGTGCGACCGTGGGGCTCGCAGTCGCCGCACCAGTGATGCTGGCCGTTGCGATGGCGATCAAGCTCGACTCACCGGGGTCGGTGTTCTTTCGACAGGAACGGGTGGGTCGCGGCGGCAAGCGGTTCAGGCTCGCGAAATTCCGTACGATGGTGCAGGACGCGGAGGCGAGGCGCGACGCGTTGCTGGAGCAGAACATCTACCCCGACCAGCGGCTGTTCAAGATGCCAGCCGACCCCCGCGTCACAACCCTGGGGCGGTGGCTAAGGCGGACGAGCCTGGACGAGGTGCCCCAATTGATGAACGTGCTGCGGGGCGAGATGTCGCTGGTGGGGCCGCGGCCGCCGTTGCCGTGCGAGGTCGAGCTGTACGAGGCCCATCACTATGCGCGGTTCGATGTGAAGCCTGGGATGACGGGGCCGTGGCAGGTGAACGGGCGGAACGAGATCGTCGACTTTGAAAAGGTCGTCGCCCTCGAGTCGGAATACATCCGCGACTGGTCGCTCTGGCGAGACATCGTGCTTATGGCGCGCACCATCCCGGCGGTCGTCCGACATCGTGGCGCGATGTGACCCACCCCGCGGCATGAATCGCGTCTAGCCTCGGATGAGCGCTGCCCCGTCAATGCCAACGGACCAGTCCCGTCCGTCGCCTACCATTTTCGGCATCGCTGCCTGTCTCCTGGCGCGGTGGCGGCTCGTGCTGGTGGTCCCGCTCGTGTTCGCCGCCGTGGCGGCCGCGGCGAGCTTCCTACTGCCGATCCGGTTCGCGGCGACCACGATGTTCTACCCGGAGACGGGCAGCACGTCGGCCCTGCCGGCGAACCTCGCCGGCATCGCGAGCCAGTTCGGCCTCACGGTCGGACCCCAACCGCAGCAGGGAACCGATTTCTACGTACAGGTCCTGACATCACGGTGGCTGCTTGCCCGCCTGCTCGAAACCCGGTTCCTTGCAGCCACTGGCGCGAACGATTCGCTCGATCTGCTGACCCAGCTTCACGTACGGGGTCGCTCCCGGGCCAAGGTGTTGGAGAACGGGGTGGCCCGCCTGCGGAAATTGCTGACTGTGTCAATCGAGCGGCGCACCGGCGTCGCCTCGGTGACCGTCGAAATGCCGCATCCCGATCTTGCGGCGAGCGTGGCGAACGATTGCCTGCACCTGCTGGATGTGTACAATCGCGAGACCCGGCAATCACAGGGGCGCCAGCGTCGGCAGTTTGTCGAGGGGCGAGTAGCCGGCGTCAACGCCACGCTTACCGCGGTTGAAGACAGTCTGCGGCGGTTCTATGAAGCCAACCGGGAATGGCAGTCCGCCCCGCGTCTGCGGTTCGAAGAAGGGCGGCTGAACCGGCGCGTGCAGGTGCAGCAAGAACTCTTGATCTCTTTGATGCAACAGCTCGAATCGGCGAAGATGGCCGAAGTGAACGACGTTCCGGTGATCACGGTGGTCGATCCGGCGGTGCCCCCGACGCGGAAATCCTCGCCGCGGCGGAAGCTGCTCGTGTTGGGCGTGTGGCTGTTGACCTTCCTCACCATCAGTGTCGCCGTGCTCCTCGGGGCCTACCGCAGCCACTTCGTTGAGGGCGACCCGGTCGGGACGGGGGCGCTGCAGGCCCAGTGGCGGCGCCTCGCCACCTCGTGGGGGAGTCGGCGGCGCAGCGTTTGACGGAGTCGCACGGGACATGCTGACCGCCCGACGACTGATTCTAGTGTCCGCGTTTATCTATACGCAATTCTTCTGGACGCGCACACTCGGCATCTTGCCTCAGGCGACAAACTGGATTGATGACGTCGTGGTCCTCCTGCTCGGCGTCCTGGCACTCACCTCGGTTCCTCAGCCGGTGCGGCTGAAGCACACGTGGGCCTGGGCCCTCGCAGCGTTTGTCGCCCTCGGAGTCGTCTCAGCTTTCGCCAACGACGTGCCGTGGCGGCGGGCTGCCCTGGGATTCCGCGGCGTGCTCGTGTACGTGCCCTTGTACTACGCCGTCGTCGCCGCAAGCCTGGATGAGGCGGACGTTTGGCGGGTCGTGAGAGCGTTGGTCGTGCTGATGCTCCTTCAGGTGCCGGTCCAGATCGTCGAATTTGGTTTGGGGATTCGTACGAATGGGCTCAGCTTCGAAGCCCTGGCAGACGTAGCGCCGGGCACTTTGGGCGCTGGGCTCTCGAACGCCCTCGGTTTCCTCTACCTGCCGTTCATCTGTGGAAGCTTCGCGTTGTTGCTCGCCCGACGGGACCGCCGGTGGCTGATCCGGGGGATGCTACTGACCCTCGGTCTCATTCTCAGCTCGGCGCGGGCAGCTACTCTCCTGCTCCCCGTGTGCTTGGTCCTGACCGCCGCACTTGTTCGGGGCGTCGCGGCGGCGTTCTCGCGTCGCAGTCTGCTGGCCCTCGGAGCGGTGCTGCTCATCTCCGTGGGGATCGCCGATGCTTACTTCAGGGTCGTCACCGGTGGCACGCTGCTCGAGAGGATGTCGCCTGCCCAGTTGATGCAAGGGCAACTCACCTACAGTCCGACCTCCGCGAGCCGTCTTGCGTACTATCCCGTCACTTGGGGTGTGCTGACGAGTGTCGCGGCGTCGCCGTGGATCGGGCTCGGTCCCGGCAACTACGGTAGCGGTGCCGGCTACTTAACCAACTCTCCAGGGTTGAACATCATCCGTGATGTGTTCGGCCAGTTCGAGACCGATCGAGAGACGGCGCTGAACTCGCAGTTTCTTGCCTCCCTCGGCGAGTTCGGGATCCTGGGAATCGTGTTGTTCTTTACCGTCATCCTCGCACTCGCATCGCGGACCGTTGTGGTCAGACGCGCGACGTCCGACCCGTCTTCGCGAGCGGTCTTGGCGGCCATGCTGGTAGGACAGTTGGTCTTCCTCGTTGCGGCCTTCGCGGAATACGCCTGGGAGACCCAGCCGCTGTCTTACACCTTTTGGCTTGGGAGCGCTCTGGTCACGAAGCTCGCTCAGGCTCGCGCGCAAGGCTCGCCAGACCGCCCTCACGTGGTCAGCGCCGAGCCATGACTCGGTCGATCAAGGAAACTGGCGTCCCTCGCGACGAGCTCGCCACCACTGCTGCACGAGTATTCCCGCAAATCGAGGGATGCCCATCACATACCGGTCGAACATGACCACGGGGTGCCTCACCAGTCTGGTCAGCCATTCGAGGCCGTGGTTGGCAATCCATGGGTGCGGTCGTGGCTCGATCCCGGCGAGGCGCGTGAAGAGCGCACCGACCGCTAGGATCACCGGGGCGTCCAACCGGGCAGCGTTGGAGGTGAGCCACCGCTCTTGTCGGGGCATCCCCATCCCCACCAGGAGCACGGTTGCGTCCGCGGCGTTGATCGCCTTAAGGAGGTTCTCGTTCTCCTGCCCTTGGAGTGGGAAGAATCCGTGATGGACGCCCACAGCTTTCGCGGGCGGATAGTGGGCTTCGAGCCCTTCGGCCGCACGCGAAACAGTCCGAGGCTCATCGCCGACCAAGAAGAACCGGGCATGTTCAGGCTCGAGAGCCTGCACAAGCTCCTCCAGCCAGGCCGGAGGGGTCATGCGCGCGCGTAGCGGCTGACCCAGGAGACGCGAGGCGAGCTGCACACCGTATCCGTCGCAGAACACCACATCGGCGGCCGCCAGGTCCCGTGCAAACTGCGAGTCGGTCGCAGCGAGACGGATCGCGTGGGCGTTGGCGTAGCACAAGGTCAGTCGTCGTCGGTGACGCACCGCCTCCCGGACGAGGGCAAGGATCTCGGGGACTGTGACGTCGTGAACCATGATGGAACCGATCTGCACGCGCTGGAAGCGAGATGAGTTTGGATTTCTCTCTGGTGACTCCAGAATCATTTGGCGCCCGCCGCGGCGTAGACTTGCGCGACCGCGTCTACCATCGGCCCGGGATCGAGTCTCGGGGCGACGGCGCGCATCAAACCCGCGCCTAGTCGCTGGCGAAGATCCAGGTCGGCCAGGAGGCGGGCGATTGCCCGCGCCAACGGATCCGGGGCGGCTGGCGGCACCAGCAAGCCGGTCTGCTGGTCACTCACAAGTTCAAGCAGTCCTCCGACGGCCGTGGCCACGACGGCGCGTCCAAGCGCGCCGGCTTCGAGGAGGCTGAGGGATGCTGTCTCGGTCAAGGAGGGCTGCACGACGACGGTCGCGCGCTGCAAATAGGGCTGGACGCCCCGCACGGCTCCTGTGAAGAGCACCGGCGCACCGAGTTCGGCCGCGAGCGACTCAAGCTGTGGGCGTAACGGACCATCGCCCACGATCACCGCCAAGGGTGCGGCCTCATGGCCGAGCAGTTGCGCCATCGCGCGAACGAATGTCTCGAAGCCTTTCTCGGTCGACAGGCGGCCGGCGGCCACCACGAGCGGCCGGGTCCCGGCAGCGATAATCCGCGGGTCGATCGGGTCAATCGTCGGCAACGCCGGGGGTAGACAGTGAGGAACCACATCTATCCGGCCCTCGGGGATCCTCAGATGGCCCGTCAAGAACCGGCTCGTCGCTTCACTTACGGCGATCACCCGCGACACTGGAAAACTGAGCCTCCGAAGACCGGGAGCGAGGTAGTGGCAGGTGGCGACCACGGGGATTCCGCCAGCCAACCAGGAGACTGCCCTGGCGAGCAAGGCGTGATAGCGATGGTGCGCGTGTATGACGGAGATGCGATGCTCGACCGTGTATTGCCGGAGTGCTTGAGCGGCGCGGGCCGCCCGCCACGGTGTTTTGGCTGCGGGATCCACCGGCAGACGTAGCCACGTCACGCCGTCTGTTTCCAGCAGTTCAATCGCGCCGCCCCCGCTCGTGACGACCGTCACGTGGTGCCGACGGCGCTGCTCGCGGGCCAAACACCACACGTGGCGGGTAATGCCACAGGCGTACTCAAACGGGATCGTCAAGTGAAGGACGTGCATCACGTGTGGAGCAGCGTGTTCAGGGCTCCAGCGACCGCTGTCGTCGTCGCCTCGAGAGTGAATTGCGTCCTCACGCGCTCCGCCGCGACTTGTCCCAGACGATTCCGGTACGCAGCATCCTGGGCGAGCCGCTCCCAGGCACGCGCCATCGCGCCCGGGTCGTTGGGCGGGATCAGCAGGCCATGCTGGCCGTCGATTACCGCTTCCGGGATACCGCCCACGGCCGTTGCGACCAATGGTTTGCCCAGCGCCATCGCTTCCAACACCGCCCGTGGAAATCCTTCAGCGTGGGAGGGTAGCGTAACGATATCACATCCGGCGAGCAGGGCGAGGACGTCGTTGGTGAACCCTGTAATTACTAGGCGAGGTCGGACTTGGGGGGCGTGGGCGAGGGCGTCCGCAATGGCCGCCCAGTCGGGGTTCTCGGGCCCAACAGGGCCGCCGATCATTAGGAACCGCGCGTCTTCCCTTCGTTCGCAGTAAAGGCGCGCCGCGTGGATGAAGTCCAGGATCCCCTTGTGAGGATCGAGCCGACCGGCATAGGCGATCACGATTTCGCCCGGTTCGGCACCCGAAAGCTCGCGCGCGCGCGCGGCCCAGTGCCGAGCTGCAAGCTCCACTCCCGCGACGTCGATTCCGTTGTAGGCGATCGTGATCTTTCGCCGGTCGTACCCGAGGGCAGCGATCGGGGCGGCTGTGGCTTCGGACACGGCGACCACTTTGGCAGCGAGTGCGCACACGCAACGCAAGCGCAACGCGCGGAAGGCTGAGTTGCCAGTGCCCGTCTCCAGGCCCCGCAAATGCCATATGACAGGTACTCGGCTCAGACGCGCGGCGACGGCGGCCGTGGCGCCACGCAGCGTGTTCAAGTACAAGAGCCTCGGCCGTCTGCGGCGGACGAGCCCAAACAGCCATTGGCTCCAGCGAAGCCGCCGCCACAACTTGACAGCCGCTGCTCCGGGACCACGCGCGGCCGCGTACGGGTCGGTCGGAGCGACAAAAACGGACACGCCAGAACTCCGCAGGCGCTCGGCGAGGCCGCCCTCGGCAGCGAGAGCCGCTTCGAGCCGGTACCCGCGTCGCAGTAGCCCCTCGATCAAGAGATGCATGCTACGGGGCGCACCGTAGTAATCACCGGTGACCGAAACGAACAACGCGTCGGGAGGTGATCCCGCCGGTGGGTGACCTCGGTGGTTGGGGGGTGAGCGGTCTTGTCGCATGGAACGAGCCGTCGCCTCGTGTCTGGACGTTTTTGGGCCGCAGGGTCGCAAGTCCAAGGCCCGCGCGGCCTTCAAAATTGATGGCATATCTAATATGTTAGTCAGCTCCGTGTCCAACGCCCTACCGCCGCAGCAGTTACGTGCGATGCATGGCGGGGGCGTGATCTCTTACCAAGCGGAAAGGAGCCCTGCGTGGCGTTGTACCTGGTGACAGGCGGTGCGGGATTCATCGGGTCTCACCTGGTATCCGGGTTGGTTCGCCGCGGCGAGCGTGTCCGTGTGCTGGACGATTTCAGCAGCAGCCGCCGCGGTGACAACTTGCGCGACCTGGCGGACGATATTGAGCTGATCGACGGCTCGGTGCGCGACGAAGGGATCGTCGCGAGCGCGATGCGGCGTGTCGACTTCGTGCTGCACCAGGCAGCCCGCACATCGGTGCCGAAGTCGGTCAATGATCCGGTCCGGACCAACGAGGTCAACGTCGGCGGAACGCTCACCCTGCTGCTCGCCGCGCGCGACGCCAAGGTGAGGAGATTCGTGTTCGCGTCATCGTCCTCCGTTTACGGGGAAACTCAAGTCTTGCCGAAGCACGAGGAACTGCCGACGCAGCCGATCTCGCCATACGGGGTGTCCAAGCTCGCCGCCGAGCAGTACGGCCTAGCGTTCCACCGCGCGTACGAATTGCCGTTCGTGGCGCTGCGGTATTTCAATGTTTTTGGCCCTCGGCAGGATCCGAATTCAGAATACGCCGCCGTGATTCCCAAGTTCATCGCGGCGTTGAGCGACGGTGGGAAGCCGGTGATTTACGGTGACGGGACGCAGTCGCGCGACTTCACGTACGTGGCGGACATCGTGGCGGTGAACTTGCTCGCGTGCGAGCGAGAGGCTGCCGTTGGTCGCGTGATCAATGTTGCAGGCGGCGAGCGTCACACGCTGCTCGAGCTGTATGCCATTCTCGGGGAGCTCCTGGGGAACGCCCACGAACCGGAGTTCAGACCCGCCAGACCGGGCGAGATAAAGCACTCCGAGGCCGACATCACGCTAGCGCGCGAGCTCCTCGGGTACCGCCCGACGGTGGGTTGGCGCGAGGGACTCGAGCGGACCGTGGAGTGGTTCCGCACGATGCAGTCGCCCGTCGCCGGTCGTCTAGGGGCGGGGTGACGCGGATCGCGGACAAGCGGTTGCTCGTCATCGGCAGTGTGCGGTCGGCTCGCACCTTGTGGGCCAGCTCGTGCGCGAGCCGGTCGCGGAGCTCCGGGTGTTCGACAACTTCGCGGGCGGCACTCGGAAAGCCTCGGGGCGGCGGCACGCTCGCCGAGCGCGAGGATCAACGAGCGTTCGATGACCGACCGGAAGGCGTTCGGGGCATGCGATGGAGGGAGTTGTGCGCGGGAGTACCTCTGGCTTACCGGAGTGCGGCGGTCGCGCTGGGTTAGTCGTGTATGTCGAATCGATTTCAGAAGCTTGGCTAAACCTCAAGCGGACTGACGGTCAGATGAAAGTTCTTGTTACCGGTGGTCTAGGCTTTATTGGCAGCAACCTAATCCGTCTGATCCTTCGGGAGCGGCCGGATTGGAAGGTTGTGAACTTGGACCTGATCACTTACGCCGGAAACGCCGAGAACCTTGCAGACGTGGAGGAGTGCTCAAGCTATCAGCTGGTGCGGGGCGACGTCGCTGACCGGACGACATTGGCGACCCTCTTTCTGGAACATGGTTTCGATGGAGTCGTACACTGTGCGGCCGAGACCCATGTGGACCGGTCCATTGAGGACGGTGGACGATTCATTAAGACAAATGTTGATGGTACGTTGGGCCTTCTCGAAGCGGCCAGGATAGCTGGACGCGTACGCCACATCCAGATCGGTACCGACGAGGTCTACGGGTCGCTAGAGGCGAACGATCCTCCATTCACGGAGGAGAGCCCACTGACTCCCCGCTCCCTTTACAGCGCGAGCAAGGCTGCGGCTGACCATCTCGCGATGTCGTTCTATCACACGAACCGCCTGGACGTCGTCGTGACGCGCTGCTCCAACAACTATGGTCCGTATCAGCATCCGGAGAAAATGATCCCCCTCATGATCACTTCCGCTATCCGGGGGCTGCCGCTGCCGGTATATGGAGACGGACGGCAGCGCCGCGACTGGATCCACGTTGAGGATCACTGTAGGGGCATCCTTTCAGCTTTAGAAAGGGGCCGTGCAGGGGAGGTCTACAACTTTGGCGGTGGAACGAGCTGCGAAAACATCGAGTTAGTTCGCAGGGTCATTAGACTCGTGGGTGCCCATGAGGGTCTTATTTCATTTGTCACGGACCGTCCTGGGCACGATAGAAGGTACGAGGTGAATTGGTCGAAGGCGAAGCGCGAACTTGGTTGGGAGCCAGCCAGGAGTTTCGATAAGGGGCTTGCTGATACGGTGGCTTGGTACCGAGAACACGAGGGGTGGTGGCGCCGGGCCGCGGAGCGAGCCTACGATGAGAGCAGGACGCGGATTCAGACTTGGGCGAGTGGCTCGGCATCGAAACCCCGGGCCAGAGCAAGTTAGTGCATTGGGCGAGGGCGTGGACCCCGACCACATTACTCTGCAGCGAGCTACTGGAAAGGTCGAGGTCAGAACTGCTGGAGGCAGGTTGATGCGTGGTATCATCTTGGCCGGTGGAGCCGGGACGCGCCTGTACCCTATAACGCGCGTCGTCAGCAAACAGCTGATCCCGGTGTTCGACAAGCCGATGATCTACTATCCGCTCTCGAGCTTGATGCTGGCGGACATCCGAGAAGTGCTGATCATCTCCACCCCGGAGGACTTGCCGCGATTCAAAGAACTACTGGGAAGCGGCTCTCAGTTAGGGATGCAGTTCCTCTACGCCGAGCAGGAGCGGCCCGAAGGGATTCCGCAGGCGTTCGTGATTGCACGCGAGTTCCTAAACGGTGAGCCCTGTGCGTTGATCCTGGGCGACAACATCTATTTTGGCCACGGCCTTCCCGAAATCCTCCGGAAAGCTGCCGCTATCGAGCGAGGGGCGGTGATCTTCGCTTATCGGGTGCGCGATCCTGAACGCTCCGGCGTTGTGGAGTTTGACGCTCAAGGGCGGGCGGTAAGCCTAGAGGAGAAGCCCCCGAAGCCGAGATCCAACTACGCAGTGCCCGGCTTCTACTTCTACGACGGGCGAGTGGCGGATATCGCCGCCAACCTCAGGCCTTCCTCTCGAGGCGAGCTCGAAATCACCGATTTGAACCTGGTCTACCTTCGTGAGGGGACGCTGAAGGTCGAGATTCTCGGAAGGGGGATGGCGTGGTTAGATACGGGAACCCATGAGTCCTTGCTTCAGGCGTCGAATTTTATCGAAGTGATACAAGTGCGACAGGGGCTTAAGATCGGTTGTGTCGAGGAGATCGCATACCGGGCTGGCTACATTGACCGTGATCAGTTACTCAAACTCGCAGCCAGCCTCAGCAAGAATGGGTACGGCCAATACTTGCTTGAGATCGCCGCAGAGGGGTAAAGCTGGGAGCCTCGTGCGAGAAGGCGACCTCTGTACTGGTCGTTCCGCAGACCCAATAACACCATGTTTCGCCGGCGTTCACATACCTTCGTTTTGTTGACATATCCCCGAAGCTTCGGAGTGAAGACTCTCGTGTACAGATGTTTGATTTGCCAGACTGGATACGAACCCTTCATCTCATTCGGCCGGATGCCGATCGCGAACGGATTCTTGACCCCCGAGCAGTTTGCCCACGAGTTCTTCTATGAGCTGAAAGTCGGTTTTTGCGCGAATTGCCACATGGCCCAGTTGGCCGAGCTCGTAGACCGCGAAAGAATGTTCCACGAGCACTACGCTTTCCTGTCGTCTACGTCGGCGCGGATGGCCGAGCACTTTCAAGCGTTTGCGGCATCGGTCACCGCAAACCACGTCCGCCATTCGGACCCCTTCGTGGTCGAATTGGGCAGCAACGACGGAATCATGCTTCGGCACTTCGCACAAGCCGGGATTCGGCACCTGGGCGTGGAGCCGTCGGCCAACGTCGCTCAGGTGGCCATGGAACGCGGCGTGAACACGGTTTGCAAGTTCTTCGACCAGGCCGTCGCCGCGGAGATCTGGGACACGTACGGGCAAGCGGACGCCATTCTAGGCGCGAACGTCATGTGTCACATCGCCGACCTTCACTCAGTGCTTACGGGTATCCGGAGCCTGCTAAAGCCCGGAGGCGTGCTGATGTTTGAGGATCCGTATCTCGGCGACATCATCGAGAAGACGTCCTACGACCAGATCTATGACGAACACGTGTTCTATTTCTCCGTGCGGTCGGTCTCATTCCTGGTGAAGCAGTACGAGCTCGAGGTCATTGACGTCCAACCACAGAACGTCCACGGCGGGTCGATGCGCTACGTGATCGCGCACCGGGGAGCTCATTCTGTCTCCCCGCGGGTGGCCGCACAGCGCGCCGTCGAAGAGCGGATGGCCTTGAGCGCTCCCGATACCTACGAGACCTTCCGCTGCAACGTGGAGTGGTCCCGAGAGCGCCTGATGGCGCTGCTTCGAGATCTCAAGCGCCAGGGAAAGCGGGTAGTTGGCTATGGGGCTACGTCCAAGAGCACCACGGTAACCAACTACTGCGGCATCACGCCCGATCTGGTCGAATTCATTAGCGACACCACACCGATCAAGCAGGGGAAATGCAGCCCTGGTGCGCACATCCCCGTGCGGTCGCACGAGGAGTTCCGGGCACAGTACCCAGACTACGCGCTGCTGTTCGCTTGGAACCACGGCGAAGAGGTCATAGAGAAGGAGTCCGCGTTCCGCGAGGCGGGCGGGAAATTCATCGTGTACGTCCCGCGTGTCGAGGTACGAGCATGATTCCTTGTGCGAATCCGCGAGCGCAATATGCCGCGCGCAAGACGGCCATCGATGAGGCGATCGCTGGAGTGCTTGACCGCGGCTCTTACGTACTCGGGGAGGAGACGCGGGCGTTCGAAGGTGAGTTCGCCGCGTATGTCGGCGCTCGGTTCGGCATCGGCGTCGGCAATGGCACAGACGCGCTCCACATTGCACTTCGGGCCTGCGGCGTGGGGCCTGGCGACGAAGTGATCACGGTCTCGCATACCGCGGTCGCAACAGTCGCTGCCATCGAGCTGAGCGGTGCGAACGCGGTCCTCGTCGATATTCGGCCAGATACCTACACATTGGACCCGGCGCGGCTGGAGGGAGTCATCAACGCGCGGACGAAGGCGATCATCCCTGTTCACCTCTATGGCGAGCCCGCCGATCTCACGGAGATACTCGACGTCGCCGGGCGCCATGGCCTCCGGGTTATCGAAGACTGTGCGCAAGCCCACGGGGCAGCCTACAGCGGCCGACGGGTGGGGAGCTGGGGTGATTTGGGCTGCTTCAGCTTCTACCCCACCAAGAACCTGGGTGCGCTCGGCGATGGCGGGATGGTCGTAACCAGCTCGCCGAAGCTCGCCGAGCAGGTCCGCCTGATTCGAGAGTACGGATGGTCGCAGCGCTACATCAGCGCGGTTCCGGGATGTAATTCCCGGCTCGACGAACTGCAGGCTGCGATTCTGCGGGTGAAGCTCCGCACCCTCGATGGTGACAACGCGGCACGCGCGCGACTCGCGGCTCGCTACAGTGAGAGACTGGACGGATCCTGTGTGACGCTCCCCACGTGTGCGGCTGATCGGACCCATGTCTACCATCTCTATGCCATACGCTCTGACCGTCGGGACGCTCTCCGGCGGTTCCTCACGGAGCGGGGGATAGGTACGTTGGTGCACTACCCGGTCCCGGTGCACTTGCAGCCGGCCTATCGTGGTCGCCTGCGAGGAGCCGACCGCGTGCCGGAGGCGGAACTTGCTGCAGAGCAGATCGTCTCGCTTCCCATGTACCCGGAACTGGATCTCGGGGACGTCGAGCTCGTGGCAGACGCAGTCGCTGCCTTTGCCGGGAGGCACTGATGATCGAGGGCGTGGTGATGAAAGAGCTGGTCACCCATGCGGATGATCGGGGGTTCTTCCGCGAGCTGATCCGCGTGACCGACGACTTCTTTGCCGAGGGCTTTGGGCAGTGGAGCCATTCGCTGATGTACGCGGGAGTCGCGAAGGCGTGGCACATCCATGAGCGCCAGATCGACTGGTGGTACGTCGCGGCTGGAGTCGTCAAGGTTGCGCTGCATGACATGCGGCCGGGCTCCCCGACCTATCGGCGCACCATGGAGCTGGTGCTGGGCGACAATCAACCTGGTCGGGTGCTGAAGGTGCCGCCTGGCGTCGCTCACGGCTGTAAGTGCCTGCATGGACCCGCCCACCTGTTTTACGTCACGTCGATCATATACGATTCTACTGACGAGGGTCGCATCCCGCACAACGATCCCACCATCGGGTACGACTGGGTCCTCGGGCCTGGCATCAAGTAGTCCCGCATGAGGCTCAAGCAGCTGTTTCGTAAGCTCCTTCCCCCGTTGCTGCTTGAATTGTACGACGCATACCGAGCCGGGGGATGCCTTGGCCCGGTCTGGGACGGGGTTTTCTCCAGGTTCTCCGACATCCCGTGTGCCACCTCGTTCATCGATGTGCCCCTCTTTACGCGTCTGACGCACCAAGAGACCCAGACCGCCTTGGCTCGGCTTCGTTCGCGGGGCTCTTCAGATGTCGCTGGCGACCATCGCATTCTCGCCTTACTCGCGTCCGTGCTGTGTGCTCATGCAGGCCGGGTGCGCATCCTCGATTTCGGCGGGGGCATGGGGATCGGCTTTGTGCACGTGATAAGCGCCGTTGGTCGGTGCACCGCACTTGAATATCACATCGTCGAGACGCCGCCGATGTGTGCCGGAGGACTGGAGCTTTTCCGGGACGATCCTCGAGTCCAGTTCCATACGTCAATCCCCCGACGCGCGGGCCAGTTCGACATTGTCTATAGCTGTAGCGCGCTGCAGTACGTGGACGACTACGTAGGAGTCCTACGCGATCTGTGCGGTCTCGCTGCCCAATTCGTCCTATTTATCGAGCTTTCGGCCGGAGACGTACCGACCTATGTCACCGTGCAGCGCAATGTCCGAGGGGCAAGAATCCCTTACCGTTTCATCAATGGCGCGGAGCTTCTTCGGTGCATGGCAGACTCTGGGTACGAGGTCCTCTTCCGCAGTACTGGAGATCGCGTGTACGACCAGCACAACTTCCCCCAACGCTACCGGCTGGGAAGAACTGCCAATATCCTCCTCGCAACCTCGAATGTGGGAGGTCGCGGCCTCCGCGATGCATGACCCAGCCCCCGACCTTTACGCGAAGGCCGGTCGCTCTCGAGCGGTGTTCCTGCCCGAAGTGCGGCCGCGCGGAGTCCCGAGTCGTACTCTCGGGCCCGGATCGGCTTCACGGGATCGCAGGCGAGTTCGTGGTGGCCGAGTGCCTCGGCTGCCGCTTCTGGTACCAGAATCCTCATCCTGCTGCGGACGAGATTCTCGGGTTGTACCCACCGAATTATCTGCCGCACCTGCCCACGCCCATCCCAGAGGTTACATGGCCCCTCACGCCGGCCGCCGTTGGCTACCTACGCCAGAAGCTGGGCTACCCCGACCTGGTGTCTGATCAATCAGGCCGACCGTGGCCGCTCTCGGGCTGGCTAACGCATCGAGTTCAACAGTGGCGCGCGGGCGTCAGGCTCGTTCCCCGGTTCATTGCCGGTGGCAAGCTTCTGGAAATAGGCTGCGGAGCCGGTGATCGGCTCCGGTTCTTGCGACGTCTTGGCTGGAGCGAACTGCACGGCATCGAGCCGGTACGACGTGCTGCTGCAGCTAGCCGCACGATTGGGTTCGCGATTCGTGAGGATGCGGTCGAGCTTGCCTTACCGAGCTACCCGGACGAGCATTTCGATGTGATCGTCGCGAGCATGGTTCTGGAGCACCTGCTGCGACCGTTCGATGTCGTGCGGCTAGTTGCTCGAAAGCTCAGGGCGGGCGGCGAATTCCTTTTTTCCACCGTGGTTCGGGACTCGCTCGATGCCCGTCTCTTCGGCGCGTTCTGGAGCGGGTTCGATTTCCCGCGCCACATGGTCTATTTCCGCAAGTCCGATCTTCGGGATCTCCTAAAGGATGACTTCACCGACATTGTGTATTATCATCAGGCCGACTTAATCGATTTCGTGCGTCCGGCGACGTGGCGGCGCCACGCCGGCCTGCTTGTTGACCGCTGGATCTTAGCCCTGGCGCGCTCGCGTATAGGTCGACCGCTGAATTGGTTGCTGGCGAGCGCAGCGCTGACCTGCCGGGTATCGATACGTTGCCGTCGCCGCTGACACGAGGGTGGAGGAGGGAATGCCGAGTCGCCACGAGACGCCGTCGTGACGGGGGCCCGGAGACCCGATCTGAACCGTCTGCCGCCGAGAGTGATTCTCTGGGGAGGGACCGGTCAGGCGAAAGTGGTGCGCCCGATGGTCGAGCATTTCGGCGCGCAGGTGGTCGCTGTCTTCGATGACACGCCTGAGCTCCGTCCTCCGTTCCCAGATGTGCCGCTATACCACGGGCATGAGGGGTTCGCCAAGTGGATTCGGTCGCAGGACCGGTCGTCGCTCGGCTTTGTCGTGACCATCGGCAACCCGCATGGCCGGGCGCGAATTCGGCTGCACGAGTTTCTTGTCGAGGAAGGCTTGCAGCCGACGATCCTGGTGCATCCCACAGCGTTTGTTGCTGAGAACGCGTCCGTCGGTCCTGGGTGCCAGATCCTTGCCGGCGCGTTGGTCATGCCGGAAGCGGTCCTCGCGCGCCAGTGCATCGTGAATACGCACGCCAGCGTCGATCACGAAGACGTGCTGGAGGACGCGGTCGAGATTGCACCGGGTGCGGTCCTGTGTGGTCTGGTGCGCGTCGAGGTCAACGGGTGGGTGTGCGCCGGGGCGACCGTATTGCCCCGCGTGAGGATCGGCGCGGACGCGGTCGTGGGAGCCGGCGCTGTCGTGACTCGCGATGTGCTGCCAGGCACGACGGTGGTGGGCGTTCCGGCGAAAGCATTGATTCGAAGCCAGGGAATCCAGGGCGACACATGAATCCGATCTACATGGCAGGCCCGTGGTATACGGAGCTCGAAGCCCGGACCGTCGCGCACGCGTTGCTGGATCAGCAGTATCAAACGCCATATCACTACTGCGAGGAATTTCAACGCGTCTTTGCTCAATATCACAACCGCAAGTACGGGATCATGACGCCGAACTGTACTACGGCCATCCACCTCCTGCTCGCGGGGCTGGGCATTACGGAAGGCGACGAAGTCATCGTCCCCGAGTGCACCTGGATCGCCACAGCGGCACCTGTGACCTATCTTCGGGCGCGACCGGTGTTCTGCGACATCGACCCGGTGCACTGGGGGCTTGATCCGGAATCCGTAGAGCGGAGTATTACGCCCCGCACCAAGTGCATCATAGTCGTGGACCTGTACGGCAACATGCCGCTGATGCAGGAACTCCTCGATGTCGCTGCACGGCATGGCATTCCGGTCGTGGAGGATGCTGCGGAAGCGCTCGGCTCCAGCTACTGTGGGACGCGCGCTGGCAAGTTCGGGATCGGATCTGTGTTCAGCTTCCATCGCACAAAAACCATCGCGACAGGCGAGGGCGGCATGCTCCTGCTCGACGACGATGCTTTGCACGAGCGGTGCATGTTCCTACGCGACCACGGGCGAAAGCCCGGCGGGCCGATGTATTACAATTACGCGGTCACCTACAAGTACATGCCGTTCAACGTTCAGGCGGCGCTGGGGTACGCGCAATTCGAGCGGGTAGACGAACTCGTCGGCAAGAAGCGGTGGATCTACCACCAGTATCGCGACGGGCTCGCCGACTTGCCGGACATCCAGCTCAACTCAGAACCCGACGGAGTCGTCAATGGGGCGTGGATCACGGCCTTGGTCTTCGGCCGGAGTCATGGGATCACGAAACCCCAGGCCATGGAGCGCCTCCACGCTCTCGGGGTTCCCAGCCGCCCGTTCTTCTATCCGCTGTCGTCGCTACCGGCGTACGAGGGGTGCGCGGACGTGTACCAGCCCCGCAACCCGAGGGCGTACGATATCTCCTCGCGTGGCATCAATCTGCCTGGTGCGCCGAATCTTACTGAGGATCAGATAGCCGCCGTCTGTGACGGTGTTCGCGCGATGCTCGGGTTCAACCGGTAGCAACGGGGATGTCGCAGTCGCCGGGCGTGAAGGGTCGCCGAATCCTGGTGACTGGTGGTCTCGGATTCATCGGGAGCAACTTGGTGTGCCGCTGCGTCGAGCTTGGCGCCAGGGTGACTATTTACGACTCTCTTGACGGCCGTGCCGGAGGCAGCTTCCATAACCTTACCTCGGTGCGTGACGCCGTAACTGTGGTCATCGACGATATCCGGAATCGCGACGCGGTCGCCGCCACGATGAGCGGTCAGGACGTTGTCTTTCACTGCGCTGGGTACACCTCGCATGCGGGGTCCATGGCATTCCCGTTCGACGATTTGGACGTGAACTGCAAGGGGACCCTGAATATTCTCGAAGCGGCGCGGCGGTCCAACCCCGATGTCCGGCTGGTGCAGCTTGGGACCAGCACGCAGGTTGGCAAGATGCGGTCTGCGCCGGTGGACGAGAACCATCCCGAGTTTCCCCTTGATGTGTATTCGGCTCATAAGAGTCTGGCGGAGAAGTACTTTCTCATCTACGGGAAAGCCTACGGGCTGGCGACCAGCGTGGTTCGACTCTCCAACGTTTTCGGCCCGCGGGCGCACATCCGCACGAATCAGTTTGGCTTCATCAACTATTTCGTCGGCCTTGCCCTGCAGGACAAGGACTTGACAGTGTTCGGGGACGGGCGGCAGGTCCGCAACGTGATCTACGTCGACGACTGCGTGAGCGCGCTGCTCCTCGTCGCGGAACGTCCCGAGGCTACCGGCCAGGTATTCTTCGTCACCGGAGACGAGCAGTACTCAATCAAGCAGATCGCGGAGGGTATCGTCGAGGCCATGGGCCGTGGACGAGTACGGCCGGTCGAATGGCCCTCGGACAAGGCTGCTATCGAAGTCGGCGACGCCGTGATCAGTAACCAACGGATCAAGGAGATCCTAGGATGGCGGCCGCGACACACCCTTGTGACGGGGCTCGTGGCCACGAGGGACTATTTTCGGTCGTGTTTGGACCAGTATCTCGGGTGACGCAATGCGGCTGGTAGTAACGGGGGCGCTGGGCCACATCGGCTCGCGTTTGATTCGAGAGGTTCCGGCCGCTCTGCCGGGCACGGAGCTGGTACTCGTCGACGATCTTTCCACGCAGCGCTACTGCTCGCTCTTTGAGCTCCCGGATGGGAGTTGTTATCGGTTTGTCGAGGCCGATGTTCGAACGGCGGATCTTGGGAGTCTGTTCACGAATGCAGATGTCGTCATACACCTGGCCGCCATCACCAACGCTTCCGCGAGCTTCGAGATCCGGGAACAAGTGGAGCAGGTGAATCTCATGGGAACGGAGCGCGTAGCGCGTGCTTGTGCGGCAGCGGGTACACGCCTGGTCTTCCTCTCCACCACAAGCGTGTACGGCTCGCAGGAAGCCGTGGTCGATGAGACATCTGCCCTGGCCGACCTGCGACCGCAGAGCCCCTATGCTGAGTCCAAACTCCGAGCCGAACAGGTGCTCCAGGATCTCGGGGAGAGCGACGGGCTAGATTACGTCGTATGCCGCTTCGCGACTATTTTCGGGACCTCTATCGGGATGCGGTTTCACACTGCGATAAACAAGTTCTGCTGGCAAAGCACCATGGGACTGCCGCTCACGGTCTGGCGGACTGCGCTGGAGCAGCAACGGCCTTACCTGGACCTGGGTGACGCCACGCGAGCACTGGTCCACATCGTCAAGATGAACCTGTTCGACCGGAACATCTATAATGTGGTAACGGTCAATGCGACGGTTGCCGACATCCTCGAGATTATCCGACGCCATGTACCGGATGTCCAGGTCGAATTCGTCGACTCGCCGATCATGAACCAGCTCTCGTACGCGGTGTCCAACGGCAAGTTTGCGGCGCGGGGGTTCCATCCGATGGGCAATCTCGAGGCCGGAATCGTGGAGACTCTTCGGCTGATCGTAGCTGCCGGCGGTGGTCATGCGCGATAGGATTGGGAGCACGGCCCGGACCCTTCGGGATCGTCCGGAGCCGCGATGCGGGTCCTCTTTGTTCTAGAGGGCGCCGCAGCGGCGCCCCAGGACATCGTGCGGGGGCGACTGTACAAGCCGCTCCTTGAGGCGCAGGGTGTCCGCGTGCGTTACGTGCGACGCCGGCCGATGCCGCCAGGAAACCTAGCCGTCTCGCGATCTCGCGCCGGCAGGGAAATCGCTGGCTCGCTCGAATACAAGGTCGTTCGCAAGATTTGGGATGCGCTCGGCACCTGGATGAATGAAGGGCGCATCGTGCGCCTCGCCGCCCGATACGACGTCGTCCACCTCATCAAGGTGCGCTCCCTGCACCTAATCCGTTCGCTCCGGGCGGGCTCGCATGCGCGTCTGATATACGACCTCGGTGATGCCCTTTGGCTACCGCGCAATGCGTGGGCCTATCCGAACCTCCGGGAGATCCTCTCCACTGTCGATGCAGTCACGTGCGACAACGAGTACGGCCTGCGGTTTGCGCGGACGTGGAATCGAGCGACGGTGCTGTGGCCGCCCTCGGCCCAGGTCGAGCTCTTCGATCGAGTGAGGGGAACTCGACCGAAACCATCCGAAAACGGGGGCCGTATCGTGCTCGGGTGGATCGGGAGTCCCAGCACCGTGTTTCATCTCTACGCAATCTGGGAAGCGCTCGAGGCGATCTTCAAGAAGTTTGCCACCGTTCACCTGCGGCTGGTGGGCGTGGGCAACAACCCAGACCTGCTGCCACCGTTCGAGCACATCTCCTTGTCCGCACGAAGCCATTACTCACCACAAGACATGGTGGCCGAGGTCCTGGGAATGGACATCGGGCTGTTCCCAATGTTCGATGTCGAGGAGGCGCGTACCCGGGGCCTCCTGAAGGCTCTGATCTACATGAGCGGCGAGGCGGCGCTGGTCTGTTCGCCACGCGGCCAGTGCGTGCAGCTCATCCAAGATGGGGTGAACGGTCTGCTTGCCGACTCGCGGGAGGAATGGATCAGCAAGTTGAGTTCGCTGATCGTGGACGGCGTACTACGCCGGCGCCTCACCACAGCCGCGCTGGAGACCGTACGCTCCCGGTACACGTTGGAAAAGTCGTTCGAGGGGCTACGCGTGGCGCTGGGCCTCTAGACGCAGACAATGCTGCGCCCCGCGCTCATCGTGACGCTCTTCACGATCCTTGGACAAGCAGTGAGCTTCCTGGTTCTGATCGTCACGGCCGGGCTGTTCGGTACCACGATGCACATGGACGCATTCCTCGCGGCCATGACCCTTCCCCAATACATCGCGGCGGTCGTGCTGAACGCACTCGGGGTCGTTGTTGTCACCACATTCGTCCGGTACTCGGCGACCGGGCGGCTCGATGAGGCATGGACGGTTGCGAGCGGCGTGATCAATGCGTCGCTGTTGGCGCTGGGGGTGCTCGCACTGGGCGGTGTCCTGTGCGCCAGGCCGCTCCTACGGCTGACCGCACCCGGCCTAAGCCCGGAAGCGCTGAGCGTGGGAACGCACGTTGCGATGATCGTGTGGCCGATGATCATTCCTTCAAGCGCGTTCTCACTACTGTCCGGCATCTATCAGGCCCATGGACGCTTTGGTTGGCCTGCGGGCGCGCCGGTTGTCGGCGGGCTCACAACACTGGCGCTGCTACCGGTTCTGGTACCATGGCTCGGCGTCCTCGGGCTTGCCGTGGCAACGACGGCCGGAGCCACCGTGCAGGCGGCGGTTCTGTTCCCAATCGCTGTGGGACGAGGCCGATTTCGGCTCACCGTCGCCTGGCGTCATACAGGGGTCCGGGAAGTCCTGCGTCTCGTGACCCCCCTCGTGCTATCGGGCATCATCGTGCGGTGGACATCGGTGGTCGAACGGTTCCTCGCTTCGGGATTGCCTCAGGGGAGCATCGCGCGCTTGGGTTATGCCTTCCTGGTGGTGACGGTCCTTGCCAAGGTCCTCTCTACGGGGATTAGCACAGTGATCTTTCCACGGATGGCACTCGACGCGGCAGGCACGGACCTCGGCGGACTCCGCCGGAGGATATCGCTCGGCTTGCGGACGATGTGGCTTGCGATGGCGCCGGTCATTGCTATCGGTATTGTCCTTGCTCCAGCTGTGGTGGTCGTCGTGCTCCAGCGGGGTAAGTTCAGCCCCGCTGACGCGGATTCCGTCGCGCGCATCCTCCGGGTGTATCTCGTTGCGCTGGTTGGGATGTGTTTAGGCACCGTCACGGGCCGGGGATTCTATGCGTTGCAACAGACGCGGATCCTTGCACTTTTAGGGGTGCTCGAGGCACTCGCCTACGCCGTCTATACCGCAGTTCTCGCTTCCCGCTTCGGCCTGTTGGGTATCGCCTGGGGGTACGTCATCTATTTTGACCTTTCCCTCCTCTGGCACATCCTGATCCTGCGCCGCGGGGTAGGGAACCTCGTGGGGAGGAAGCTGGTGACCTCGTTTGGTCGCACGGGCGTCGCAGGAGTGCTAGGGGCCATCGCTGCGTGGGCGGCAACCACGGTCATCCATCCGCCGCTCGGCCAGCTGGCCTTGGCTGGGTGCGCGGGGATCGCGATCTATGTCCTAGCGCTCCTGAGCATGAGATCAGGGGAGATGCAGCTCATCTGGAATCCAATCAGCGCGCGCATCCGCATGTTTCTTTCCGCCCGCCGAACGCTGCCGACGTGACGTGTGGACCTAGGTGTGTCGGCACGACGCCTATCGTGCACCCGTTTCGGCGCGGCACAGCGAGGCAAGATGCTCCCGCCGATCGGCTCCTATGCAGTCCCGCCAGGGGCGTTGCGGTCTACCTTGACGGCTGGCTCAGTCGAAGGCCGCTATCCCTGCCTGCGTTCGATCGACAGATCGGGTGACTAGAGCCTCTTGAGGACCACAGCATGACGAGCAAGCGTGTCGCTTCGAATCTTGAGTGGAAAAAATGGGGGCAGGTCGATCCTCTCTATGGCGTGTCGGTTGCCAAGGGGAAGGAAACGGGTGGTCGGTGGCCCTGGACTGACGCCGAGTTCTACACGCTCGGGAAGAGAAACTGGGAGCAGGTACTGGAGCATTGGGTGAAATACGGACTCGATCCGGAGAGCTGTGTCGAGATAGGATGCGGGGCGGGTCGCCTGACCATGTGTCTGGCCAACACATTTCGAACGGTTCACGCGCTTGACCCGTCGGAAGGCATGATCGGCTATGCCCGCGAGCGGATCTCCGCATCTCACGTGACCTTTCACGTCACTGACGGAGTCCGCATCCCTCTCCCTGACAGCTCGGTAACGGCGGTGTTCTCCACTCACGTATTTCAGCACTTCGATCATCTTGGCCACGCGGCGGCGTACTTCGCCGAGATCTCACGCGTGTTGCAGCCGGGCGGAACCCTCATGATTCACCTGCCGATCCACCGCTGGCCCGTCATGCCATTCGTGTTCGAGGTCATCTATCGATCACGGAAGACCCTAGGCGACATCGTCGCACGTGTTCGGCGCTGGCTGCTCCGACTCGGGATGGTCCGCCCGTTCATGCGTTGGTTGAGCTATTCGGTGGATTACCTGCTGGAAGAGCTGCCCCGAGTTGGAATGACCGACGTCGAAGTGTGGATTTTCTCTCCGCTGCGCGACAATAGGGATCCGCACCCCTTTGTCCTGGCGCGGAAGGTGGAGGCTACCGCCGGACCTTGAGAGTGTCCGACCCGCTCCCGCTCCACGGGCTCTCCGACGGGGTCGAACCTGTGAGTTTTTCGTCGCACCGGTTGGCCAGCAGTTCGCCGAACGGGAGGCTGCAGGTGAGGCCCGGGGAAACGGCATTAAGCACGTGGATGGCCCTTGGCGTCTCCCGGATGAGGATGTCGTCCACTAACTCCCCCGATCGCGAAACGAGCTGGGCTCGGTTTCCGGCATAGGACCTGACCAGATCCTGGGGCTGGAGTGCGGGAATAAGCCGAGTCGCTTCGGTCCAGATCCGTTTCAGGGAGACACTCTTCAAGACCTCAGTTCCAATCAGACGAAGGAACTCCGGGCGCCGGAGGAGGCGGACAAACCCTGGCCACGTGCACGTATCGGCGAGATCTCGCCAGTCGACTTGAGTGAATCGATAGGCCTCTCGTCCAAAGGCCAGCATCGCCCCGGGCCCGACGATGACCCTGTCGTCCACTCGGCGGGAGAGGTGCACCCCCAGAAACGGAAAACGCAGATCCGGCACGGGGTAGACATGGCTGACGACGAAATGCCGGCTGCTGGACCTGAGCTCTGCATAGTTGCCCCGGAACGGAATGATACGGAAGTCGGTCGCCAGTACTCCGGCCAGTCGGTCTGCCTGAAGACCCGCGCAGTTGATCACAACTTCCCCCGTGATCGCGCCCGCCGACGTGCGGAGTTTCACCGGCGACCCTGTCTGGCCCTCGAGGGACCGGTCGTCGACTCCCAGAACCCGCGTGTTGTAGAGAACGCGAGCCCCTTTAGCGACGGCGTCGGCCATGAGGCATCGCACGTAACGCTGGGCGTCGAAGCTCGCCCCTTCAGGGGCATGCAGTGCCTGAACACCGCGGACCTGCGGCTCAAGCTCCCTGATGTCTTCCTCACTGACCAAGCGCGCCTGAACGCCGTTCGCTTTTGCGCGACGCTCAAGTTCGGCGAGCGTAGTGCATTCGGCATCGGTGCGAGCGATTACGAGGATGCCCCCCTGACGCATTGGCACGTCGCGTTCCTGGCAGAATGCGCGCAGGCGTCGACTGCCCTCCACGCAGAGCCGTGCCTTTAGCGTTCCGGGCCTCAAGTTATAGCCTGCGTGGATGACGCCGCTGTTGCGCCCGCTTTGATGAAGTCCGGGTTCGGCTTCCTTCTCGAGGACCACCACTTGATGACCGAGATGAGCAAGGTGCGCCGCAGTGCTGGCGCCGATCGCTCCAGCGCCGATGACGACGACTTCGCCGTACGCAGCTGGCCGCGAGACGCCGGGACTGATTGACATTTCTGTAGGAGGATCGATCTGGTGAAGGCTTCCCCTACCGCCGCGTCACCACCACGACAATCGCGACCGGGCCGGCCAGGATTTGCGCGATCGCCCTGAAGAGGGCGCCACGAGCCGCTTCCGTCACAACTTCGTCGCCACCACGGCGATCGTCACGACGCTAGCCAGGATCTGCGCAAGCGCCCCGAACAACGCCACGTAGTCGGTCCTCCGGGCGGTGGGGTCCTCGGTGGGGACGAACACCTCGGAGCCAGGCCCCGGCTTAGGGCTGCCGCCGAACAGACCGTGACCGCGCGTGCGCACCTCGCCGTTGGCAAACCGCACACTCACCGCTCCTTCGTCGGCGTGTTGCGCGAAGCCGCCTGCCGCGCTGAGGTAATACTGCAGGCTCGCGCCCCGCCGCCACAGCACACTCCCCGGCGAGTTCACCGCTCCGCCGATTTTCACGCTTGGCTGATACTCGGGAACGTGAATCGAATCGTCCCGCTGCAGGACGACGTTGGCCGGCGACAACGGCTCGCGTAGCGCCCGCGCCAGGTCGACGTTGATTCGACCCACGTCGTTCTGGGACCGGACGAATCGGATCCCCTCGGCGTAGGCTTCCCTCGTGAGCCCGCCGGCACGTGCGATCACGTCGGACAGGCGGTCGCTCTTGGTGCGCAGCGAGTATACCCCGGGGTACCGCACTTCACCGATGACGGTCACCGTTCGCTGGTAGTCGAAGTCCGGCTGGCGCAGGATCAGGACGTTGTCGTACGGTTCGAGCCGCACGTCGGGCGCGCCACTCGCGGCAAACGGCAAGCCCGGCGGTCCGACGTAGCGGCCCAGCGAGTCCCCGTCGAGCAGATAAGTCGAATCGAGCGGGACGCGAATCGTGGTCGCCAGCTGGCCCGCCGAACGGTCGGTCGGGAGGCGCGCGACTTCCGCTTCGTTGAGGGAGGCGCCGATGCGCGGGCCGCGTGCCAGCAGCATGAGGTCTCGCAGCGTCATCCCCTCCCGCCACGGGAAGATTCCCGGCTTGTTGACCATCCCGGCGATGGCGACGGTGTATTGGGCGGCGAGCGGCGGGAGTGAGTCCACGACCACTGAATCGCCGTCCTCGAGGGTCACCAGCGGGACGGCCACGCCTCCCACGTCCCCTGTATCGACGGGTGTGAGCGCGACGTCGATGACCGCGCGCGCGGGGGCCGGCGGATGACGATCGGGGGCGGGGAGGAACCGATGAATCGTGACGCGCTTCAGGGCGGCATCGGGGCGGAATCCGCCGGCTGCCTGGAGCAGTGCCGCCAGCGCCTCCCCAGGTTTGATGGCATAGATCGCCGGCCGGCTCACCGCGCCGGTGACCTGCGCCCGCATGCCGTGCACGGGTACGAACACCACGTCTCCCGTCTCCAACCGCACGTCGTGCTTCGTGTCGCCGCGCAACAAGTAATCGTACAGATCGAAGGTGGCCACCGATTGTCCGTTGCGCCGTACCGAGACCTGCCGCATGTCCGCACGATCGGTCACGCCGCCCGCGGCGTAGAGCCCGGTGAGCACGGTCCCGAGCGAGCTGATCTGGTAGGCGCCCGGCTGGTTCACTTCGCCGGTGACATATACCTGGTTGGCGCGCACGTTGGCGACTGAGACGTCGAAGCGCGTCGAGGCGTTCGCGCGGCGCACCCCCGAATACACCCGGCCCAGTCTGGTGTACAGCACGTCGCGCAACTGGTCGAGCGTCAGATTCGAGACGAACACCTGGCCGACCTGCGGGATCAGCACGAATCCCTCGCGCGTGACGGCCAGCGTGTAGCTCAGCTCGACATCGCCCGTGAGGATCAGGACCAGTTGATCGCCGGGACCAAGCCTGTAATCGGGCGGAACCGGCCCGGCGAGGAGCGGCAGAAACTGCGTTGTGGTGCGCCGGAACGCGTCGACGCCGAATACGAGGCTGGTCGACTCGGGCTTCACGGGTGTGGTGAGCGCGCGAATGAGACCGGTGTCCAGCGGGAGGTTCGACAAGGTCACCGAAATCGGGGGCAGCCCTACCGCCTGGATCGCCGCGAGCTGGTCGAGCGAGGCGGTCGGGAGCGTCGCCCCGGGCGTCTCTGGCCTGAGGTACGCGTCCAGCAACGTCGGCGGGTACCCCGCCGCCTGTAATCGGGCCCGGATCTGGTCCGGCGTCATTCCCGACCCGAGAATGCGATTGCGGATCTGCGCGGCGAGCCCCGGATTCTGCTGCAGCGCCTGTTCGAGCGCTTGCTGCGCCTGCGAAGGTTGCGGCAGGGGTGTTGGATTCTGGGCCCGGGCTGCGCGCGGTGCCGCCGCGCAGAGCGCGGCGAGGACCAGGGGGAGACCCCCCCAGCGGGCGGACGTCTTAACGGTGACCGACACCTTGGGCTCGTGAGGTTCGGGCTGGTAAGATGCGCGCTAACTACAGGCGCGTCAAGATGTTAAATCACCGTAGGAACTGTCGATACACCTCCGCCGTCTGCTCCGCCGTGCGCCGCCAGGTGAAGCTGTCCGCCCGGTGCATCCCGAGCGCGATCAACGCCTCGCGGCGATCCTGATCCTCGGACAGCTCGATCAACGCCTGAACGTAGGCAGCCGGGTCGCGGCCCTCCACGATCACGGCGGCGTCGCCGCTCACCTCGCGCAGCCCTCCGGCGCCCGAGGTGACGACCGGAAGGCCCGACGCGAACGCCTCGAGCACCGGGAAGCCGA
>Ga0326597_10002405_pt1 | contig 27945 bp, 18 predicted proteins | sample RVTome_12_FD_203789 | JGI IMG/M metagenome (GOLD analysis project Ga0326597, IMG submission 203789) | Soil microbial communities from uranium-contaminated site in the Upper Colorado River Basin, Wyoming, United States - RVT100D185 | ecosystem: Environmental > Terrestrial > Soil > Contaminated >... | reverse complement strand
CGATCTCGTAGTCCGGCTTCTCGGGCGGGCGGTTCGGCCGCAGCGGCAGCCCCGGCGTGCCCGCCGAGCGGATGGCCGCAATCCGGTTGCCCTCGACCACGATGTCCACCGGGCCCACCGGCGGGGCACCGGTCCCGTCCACGAGAATCGCGCCCCGGATCACCAGCGTCTTGAACGGGCCGTGCCCCTCATCCGCCCGCCGGTTGGGCGCGGGAACCAGGCCCTGCGCCTGGGCCTGCGCGACCGCCTGGCCGATCGAGAGCGCGCCGGCCATCAAGATGGCCAGGAAACAGATTCGCGAGGTCTTTCGCATGAGTCCTCCTGTCATCGTCACCACGAAGCATAGGCCCGGCCGGCGACGGCCGGAAGTGACAGATTCGGACAATATTGCCATTTGTGACAGCTGTCCCGAATCGCGATGGCCGGGCCGTCCCCTGGCGCCGTTCAGCGGCGAATCAGGTGGACGACCTTGAGGATCACCGCCCGGTCGCGCAGCAGCAGTCCGGCCGGCGAGTCGCTCGTGTCGCGCCCCTCGTTCCACACGAAATACACGTGGCTGTTGGGGCGGTAGATGAAATCCAGGCGCAGATTGAGTGTCAGCCGCTCGATGACGTCGTTGTACTGAACGAAGGCGTGGGTGATCAGCCGGTTCGACACATTGAAGTTGGCCCGGAGGCCCGCGAGGTTGCTGACGAACGCGCCGAAGGGCGCGTCGATCTCGTTGCGCTCGTAGGTGGGCAGGATGGCGAGATGATCGGTGACCTTGGCCGTCGCGCGCACCTCGATCTGCCGGCGAGTGCCGCCGTAGAAGCCGCCCCAGGAATACGCCGTCGTCGCGCCGTACCGACGCCCGGGGCTCATCGTGTAGCGGACCATCCCCCGGTCGAACCGGTACGATCCCGGCGGGACCACCGTGTCCCGTCCAAGCAGGAACGACGCCTCCGGTGTCTCGGTGAAGTGATCGCCCTGAACCAGGACCTCGTCGCCGTTCTCCAGGGTGACGATGCCGTGGAGCAGGTGGTGGCGGGTCCGCTGAACCCCGTCCTGGTCGTGATACCAGTCGAGAATGCCGCGCACGAGGTACCGCCGCACCGGTCCGCCACCGGGACGCCAGGCGGCCCGCGCGCCCGGCGACTGCCGTCGCACGTTCACCCGGGGGAAGAAGCCGAGCGCCGGCGCGAAATCGCGGCCGAAGTCATGGAAGATGTACTGGGCACCGAAGGCGTCGGTGTCCCAGTGCGCGTAGACGCTGGTCGCCTGGCCATCGCCGCGGCCGGTCCCTGAGGTGAATGACCTGGCCCAGAAGGCATTGACGGTGAAGTACTTGAGCATCGTCAGATCGGCATCGAGCCCGGCGACCTGGTTTGACGACCCGGGCTGGCGCCCGTGCGCGTCGGTGACCATCGCCCCGACCGAGGACCGTGCGAACAACTGGCGGCGGACGCGCGCAACCGAGTAGGTCGCGGGTGAGACGCCTGGCGCGTCACCGGTTCGCGCGACGATGGCGCCGACTTCGTACGGACCCGCCTTGCCGGCCAGCTTGGCGCCGCCGACCATCGGCACCTCGCGGCCGCGCTCGTCCAGTCCCAGCCGTCGGCTGAAGAACAGCTTCGATTCGTTGCGAAACCCGAAGTTGAAGATGCCGGCGCCCTCCAGGAAGAACTCGCGCTTCTCGGGGAAGTACAGGTTGAAGCGGGTGAAGTTGATCTGCTGCTGATCCACCTCGACCTGCGCGAAGTCGGTGTTGACCGTCAGATCCAGGGTGAGCCCGCTGGTGAGTCCGAACCGCGCGTCCAGGCCGGGTTCGACGCTGGCGACGGTGGCCGGTCCCCGGGCGGCCGTCCGCGCCGCGTCGGCCACCAGGAACGGCTTCAGCTCCGCCACCTGTCCCTTGGGAGGCGGGCGCAGCCCCGCCAGCCGGCCGGCGTGCGAGAACCACCACAGGGTGCCCGACAGGCCGATCGGCGCCCAGAAGGCCTCCTCGTTCTTGCGGCGGATGACGCGCTGGAGGTTGAGGCCGAAGGTCAGCTCGCCCCGCTCGTCGACCGACCCGTAGCGGAGCGTGCGGAACGGAATCGCGATCTCGGCGGTCCAGCCGCTGCCGTCGCGGCGCGCCGCGGCGCGCCAGACGCCGTCCCACTCGAAATTCTTGTTGAGGCCCTCGCCGGTGACGAGCGCGTCGGTCATCGCACCGTTGGGGTTGACGGCGAAGTAGTACCCATTGCGGCCGTCGCCAAACGTGTCGAGCAGGATCGCCAGCGAATCGTCGGGACCATACGAGTCCCACAGCCCGGTGAGCCTCCAGAGGTCGCGGCCGTGGAGCGCCGCCGTGATCGCCGCGGGCTCGGCATCGCCCATCTCCGCCGCGAAGTAGATAGCGACGTCGTCGAAGACGACGCGAACCGCGGTCGGTTCGGTCACGGGCGCCCCGTCGCGCGGTTCGCGCTGCACGAAGCCGTCGAGGACGGGCGCCGTGCTCCACACGCTGTCGTCGAGGACACCGTCGACGCGGGGCGGCGTCGACACGTGCACCGCCGTCACCGATCGCGGCGCCTGATCCGCACGGGCGGCCGCCAACGGTGCCGCCGCCGCCGACAGGGCGAAGGCGACTAGAACGGTCATCCGCATGGTGGCGCCCAACTCCCCCCTCCGCGCACCGCCGGCCCCCTCGCCGATCGCCGCGCCGCCGCCCATCGGGCACCCGGGAGTCATCGCAGCGACCTGCGCCTGGTGGCGGCCAGTTCCGGCTCCCGGCCCACACGAGCCCGCTCAAGAATAGGGCGCGCCGGGTCCTGCGGGAAGCAGCAGATCGCACCTCGGCTGCCGTCTGTTACAATGCCTCCGGCCGGCCGTGGCTGGAGCCGATGCTTCGTCCTGAACGGCACGCGTCGGCCCGCCTTTCCTTAGAGTTACGTGAGCGCGGCCCGTGTGGGCTCTTGCGCGGTCGACGCCGGCAGGGAGGCCTTTTCGGCGGGCTGTCAGACCGGGGCCGTGGGCACCGGACAGGTTGACGGCGGCCTGCCCAAGCGGGCATGGCGCTCTGCCGCCGGAGCTCCGGTCGCCACAGCTCACCGGGTTTGCCCTCCGGCTGGTCCTGTGAGGTTTGAGGAGAAGCCAAGGAGAAGCCATGAAGAAACACTGGTCGAGGCAAGCGCTCGGTCTGCTGACGGCGCTGGCTGCGCTGGTAGCAGCCGGGCCCGGCATCGTTGCTCAGACTGCGCGTGACGCGAACACGATCGTCGAGCCGGCGCTGTTCGACGGGCTGGACTATCGGTCGCTGGGGTTCAGTCGCGGCGGCCGGTCGACTGCGGTAGCCGGCGTGCCCAGCGATCCGCTCACCTACTACTTCGGTGGCACGGGCGGCGGCGTCTGGGAGAGTACCGACGCCGGCCAGACGTGGACGAACATCAGCGACGGCTTCTTCGAGGCCGGCTCGGTCGGCGCCATCGCGGTGGCATTGTCTGATCCCAACGTGATCTACGTGGGAACCGGAACGGCCTGTCCGCGCGGCAACGTCTCGCCCGGCATCGGCGTTTACAAGTCGACCGACGCCGGCAAGACGTGGACGCACGCCGGGTTGCGCGACGCCGGCCAGATCAGCCGGATCCGCATCCACCCCACCAACCCGGACCTCGTGTATGTCGCGGTGCTCGGGAACGTGTTCGGGCCGAGCGCCGAGCGCGGCATCGTCCGGTCGAGCGACGGGGGCAAGAGCTGGGAGAAGGTGCTCTACGTCGACGAGCGGACTGGGGCGAGCGACCTGTCGATGGACGCGACAAACCCGCGCATTCTCTACGCGGGACTGTGGACGGTGGAGCGGAAGCCGTGGACGATCGACAGCGGGAGCCAGGCCGGGGGGATCTTCAAGTCGACCGACGGGGGGACGACGTGGACGAAGCTGACCACGGGGCTGCCGACCCGGGTGGTGGTGGGGAAGATCGGGGTGTCGGTGTCGCCGGCGAAGCCGAGCCGGGTGTGGGCGCAGGTGGAAGCGGCCGAGGACCAGGGCGGGTTGTATCGGTCCGATGACGGCGGGGCAAGCTGGGAGCGGGTGAACAAGCAGCGGCTGCTCCAGCAGCGGGCCTGGTACTACACGCACGTGTTCGCCGACCCGGCCGACCCGGACACGGTCTACGCGCTCAACACTGGCTTCTACAAGTCGACCGACGGCGGCCGCACGCTCCAGGCGTACGCGGTACCGCATGGCGACAACCACGACCTGTGGATCAACCCGAACGACCCGCGCGTCATGATCAACGCCAACGACGGCGGGGCGAACGTGTCGTTCAATGGCGCGGAGTCGTGGACCGGCCAGATGACCCAGCCGACGGCCGAGATCTACCGGGTGACGGTGGACACGCGCTTCCCGTATCGGGTCTACGGTGCGCAGCAGGACAACAGCACCACCTCGGTGCCCAGCTACGGGCCAATGCAATTCCGCGGCGCGGTCGACTTCTACTCGGTCGGCGGCGGCGAGAGCGGACACATCGCCGTCGATCCGCGCAATCCCGACATTGTCTATGCGGGCAGCCACAGCGGGTCGATCACGCGGATGGACACGAGCACGCGCCTCACCGAGAGCGTGCGCGCTTACCCGCAGCTCCTCACAGGCCAGCGGGCGCTCGACATGACGTACCGCTTCCAATGGAACGCGCCAATCCGCATCTCACGGCACAATGCCGACATCGTCTACCACGCGTCGCAGCACGTGCACCGGACGACGGACGCCGGTCTGAGCTGGGAGGTCATCAGCCCGGACCTGACACGCAACGACAAGAGCAAGCAGGACTACTCGGGCGGCGAGGGAATCACGAGGGACAGCACCACCGTCGAGGTCTACAGCACGGTGTTCGCCTTCGAGGAATCGCCGCACAAGGCGGAGTTGCTCTGGGCGGGAAGCGACGACGGCCTGGTGCACATCTCGCAGGACAACGGCAAGACCTGGCAGAACGTCACGCCGAAGGAGATGCCCGAGTGGGGCTGCGTGAACATGATCGACCTGTCGGCGCACGACGCCGGGCGGGCGCACATCGCCGCCTACAAGTACCGGCAGAACGACTTCACGCCATACATCTTCCAGACCAATGACTACGGCAAGACCTGGCGGCGGCTGACCGACGGGCGGAACGGAATCCCGGCCGACCACTTCGTGCGGGTGGTGCGGGAGGACCCGAAGCGGAAGGGGCTGCTGTATGCGGGGACCGAGTTCGGCATGTACATCTCGTTCGACGACGGGGCGCACTGGCAGCGATTCCAGATGAACCTGCCGGTGACCCCGGTGACCGACCTGTACGTGCACCCGACGTACGACGATCTCGTGGTCAGCACACAGGGCCGCGCCTTCTGGGTGCTGGAAGGCCTGCCGGTCGTGCAGCAGATCAAGGCCGGCATGGAGAAGTCGGCGCACCTCTTCAAGCCGGAGACGGCCTATCGGGAAGGCCTGGGCGCTGCCGGCATCTTCTACTACCTGCCCGCGGCGTCGACGGATGAGGTGCACGTCCAGATCCTCGATCAGAAGGGCGGCGTGGTCTACGAGGATCGGGTGAAGAACGCTGAGGCCGGCCTCAAGCGGTTCGTCTGGAACGGGCGTTACGCACCGCTCATCGAGATCCCGCAAGGCGCGGTCCTCTGGGGCGCCGGCCGCGGCGGCTCGGTCCTGGGGCCGAAGGTCGTGCCGGGCACGTACCAAGCGCGCGTGCGCGCCGGAAGCTGGACCGAGACGCAGTCGTTCGAGGTGAAGCCGGACCCGCGCCAGAAGACCGCCCAGGCCGAGTACGAGCAGCAGTTGAGCCTGGCCATGGACGTCGGCCGGAAGACGGCGGAGCTGTACGACAACCTGCTCGAGATCCGGGACATCACGGAGCAGGCGACGCAGCTCGGCGACCGGTTGGGGAAGCAGGGATACGGTGACGAGGTTGCGAAGGCGGCCAAGGCGCTCAGCGAGAAGCTGAGGATCGTCGAGGGCGAGCTGACGCAGTTGCAGGGTGAGGGAGGTCAGGACGGGCTGAACTTCCCACCTCGTCTGGACAGCCAGTTCCTCACGCTCTACAACTCGGTGGCCGAATCGGAGCGGCGCCCGACGAAGGGGGCGCTCGAGCGCTTCCAAGACATCGAGCCCGAGCGGCAGAAGTGGCTGGGCAACCTGCAGAAGATCCTTGCGACCGACGTGCGGTCGTTCAACGACCTGGTGCGTAGCCAGGGGGTCGCGCCGATCGTCGTGAAGCGGCGTGCGACCGAGATCTCGCAACCGCAACATTGGCCATGACGGGATCGGGGTGGGGCCGGCTGGCCTTGCGGCTGTCGGCCTCCTCGTCGCCGCACCGCGGGACGCGCCGCCCCCGGTCACGGCGGCGAAGGTGGAGCGGATCCGCCAGGACCTGGCGCTTCGTCGTGGCAGCCGCTTGACCCCGGACCACAGTCGCGGCAACGGGCCCATCGAGGGGGTTTGACGAGAACAAGGAGGATCGATGCGCATCAAGATGCTGGCGGCGCTGCTGCCGGCGATGTGGCTGGTGGCTGGGCCGCCGTCGAGTGGGACCTGGGATCGATGGGGACACGAGGCGTTCCAGGAGGAGGGCGCCGTCGCGCGCGGCAGGGTCAATCCGGATGTGATTCCGCCGGAGCCGGCGCAGATCACGGCGATCAGAAAGCAGGTCGACGCGAAGATCGACGCCTACCATCCACGCATGATCGAGATGAACGACTGGATGTACCACAACCCGGAGCCGGGCTTCCAGGAGTTCAAGGCGTCGAAGCTGCTCGCCGGCGATCTCGAGAAGCATGGCTTCCAGGTCGAGTGGGGCGTGCCCGGGCTGGAGAGGGCCTGGCCGGAGTTCGACGAGCTGAAGAAGGTCGGCGGACTGCCGGACGACTACAACGGACCGCCGTACCTGCCCACCGCCTTCCGGGCCAAGTACAAAGGGAGGAACGAGCACCCGGTGATCGCGATCGTCGTCGAGTACGACGCCTTGCGCGCCGGCTTCCACGGCTGCCAGCACAACATGCAGGGGCCGACGGGGCTGGGCGCCGCCATCGCACTCGCCCAAGCGATCGACGAGAACAAGATCCCGGGCAGCGTGTGGGTGATCGGCGCCCCCGCCGAGGAAGTCGGGCCGCCCTCGAAGGCGGCATTGGCGCGCGCCAACTACCTCGAAGGCGCCGACTTCGCGTTCCGCAGCCACGGCACTTCGCGTTCGACGGGCAGTTCCCCGGGCGGTTTCTCGGCGCGCCACATCATCCAGCACCGGTACGTCTTCAAGGGCACGGAGGCGCACGCGCAGCGGGCATGGGGCACTGACGCCAACGCCCTCAACGCCGCGCAGCTCTTCTTCCACGCCATCGACATGCTGCGCCAGCACTCGCAACCGCAGTTCCGCTTCCACGGCGTCATCACCGACGGCGGCGCGGCGCCCAACGTGATCCCGCCCGAGGCCACGGCGCTGATGTGGGTGCGGCACCTGATGGACGAAACGCCGCTGGGGACGATGAGCCCGGCGGAGGCGCGAGCGCTGATCGAGAAGAAGGTCGAGCAGATGAACAACGCGGCCCGGGGAGCCGCGCTGGCCACCGGCGCGCAGGTCGAGATCGACCGCTACGGCACCTATGTGCCCTCCGTCAGCGTTGGCGTCATGGCCGATCTGCGATTCCGCTACGCGGTCGGGTACGGCGGACGGAAGATTGACCACAGCCAGATGCCGGCGGCTTGGGAGGAGACCGGCACGCTGACCGTGCAGGTGCCGGGCATCGGCGTCCATGTTGGCAACCCCGACATCCAGGAGGCTCCGGGGCATTCGCGGTTGAACGCAGACATCACCATCAGTCCGGCCGGCCACGAGAACCTGCAGCTAACGGCAAAGACGATGGCCGCGACCGCGCTGCGCCTGGTCATGGATCCGGAGATGGCGAAGAAGGTCAAGGACGAGCACGCCATGTGGGTGGCGAAATACAACGCCACGACCACCGACGAACGAAGGTAGCGGGCAGGGTCCGCTCTTGGAAGGGCCCGCGTCAGTCCGAGGAAACGCCGTAGTAGACCTCGACCGGGACGGCGACACGCGCTCGCACCGCGTCGGCCAGCGCGTCGAGCTCGGCGTCGGCGAGCGGCGTGACGTAACGCTCGGCGGGCAGGCGCGCGATGGTGTAGAGCTGCAGCAGCTTCAGCCGCCCGCCCGACGCGAGGAGGCCGTTCAGCCTCGCGCCGTACGCCTCGATCTCCGCCGCCGGCGGCGGCGCCTCCCTCACCCGCATGAAGAGCGACTGGATGACGACCGGCCGGACGCGCGCCGCGTCGAGGATGTTGTCGAGCACGGCCTGGAGCGTGACGTTGGGGCGACACACCTGCCGGAAGTACTCCTCGGTGCCCGCGTCGAGCTTCGCCCAGATCTCCCCATTGTTCGCATCCATCACCGCGAGCGCCTCGCGGACCCTCGGCTTCGTGAGATAGGCCGCGTCGGTGATGAGCACCAGCCTGGCCTCGTCCAGCCCGAACCGGCGCCGCGCCCGGGCCGCGCGCTCCACCGCCTCCTTGAACATCGGATACGTCGTCGGCTCGCCGTCACCGGAGAAGGCGATGTCGCGCACGCCACGGCGGTCCGCGGGCAGCGCGTCGAACGGCGGCGCCGCGTAGAGCGATCCGTCGCGCTCGGCGGCGAGCACGGCGTCCAGCTCCGCGTCGAGCCGGTCGAGTTCGACCTTGCGCACGGCCGGCGGCACGGTGCGGTCCACCTGGCAGTAGATGCAGTCGAAGTTGCAGGCCTTGTCCGGGTTGAGGTTCACGCCGACCGACACCCCGCCGCTCCGCCGCGACACGACGGCGTAGACGTATCGGTTGTCGGCCCAGCGCCGCTCGTGGCGGCGGTAGGCGGAGGAGAGAGACATCTCGGGCTCCTGAAGCCGCCGGGTGCGAGCCCGTAGCCCGCAGCCTACTTTCTCTTGATCGACTTAATGACCACGGTTTCCACCGGCACGTCGCCGGGAGCGGTCTTGACCGCCGCGATCTTGTCCAGCACGTCCAGGCCGTCGATGACCTTGCCGAACACCGCGTAGCCGAACTCCTTGGGATCGATGCTCTTGTGATTGAGGAAGTCGTTGTCAACGGTACTGATGAAGAACTGCGAGGTGGCGCTGTTCACCGCGTCGGTTCTCGCCATGGCGAGCGTGCCCCGCAGGTTCTTCAGCCCGTTCGCCGCCTCGTTGCGGATCGGCGCCTTGGTCTCCTTGCGCTGCATGTCAGCGGTCATGCCGCCGCCCTGGATCATGAAGTTCTTGATCACGCGGTGGAAGACCGTCCCGCCGTAGAATCCCTCGTCCACGTACGACAGGAAGTTCTTCACCGAGATCGGCGCCTTCTCGGCGTCGAGCTCGACCGTCATGTTCCCCAGGCTCGTCTCGATGACGACCACCGGTTTCTCCTGCGCGCGCACGCCGACGACGGCGGCGAACGCGGCGATGCACAGCAGGCTCAGCACGGACTTCACGGACATGGCGAATGCTCCTCTCGTCGATGGGTCCGGTCCGCGGCGGCCGCGGACCGGATTGTCAGGCCATTAGAAGATACCTCATCCGGATCCGTCCCGTGATCGGGACGAGCCGGGCCGGCCGTGTGGGCTGCCACACGGTTCCGGGCTCAATCGACGGGTCTCCGGGACCCGACGGCCGTTCCGCATCGACCATCGGTGCGATCGTTCGCCGGGTGGATTCAATCGAATGGATCCAGGATTCCGGGTGCGGTTGCGCGCCGGCGTCAACGACGCAACGCGATTCCCTTTCCCGTGCTTGACGCGTCACGGTACCCTACAATAAGAGACTCGTTCGTCGGGGCTGGACGCTTCCGGGGGCATCCATGGTCAAGATGACGGAATCGGACCAGAGCGAACTGGCGGCCGCGATCCGCGTCGGCGCGCGGCGGGGACCGCAATGCTTCGGCAGTTACTTCGACGATCACGGTGGGTCGTGCGCGCTCGGCGCGGCGTACGACGGGATGTATCTGATTCCGCGCGAGCACGGGGTCGTCATCCCCAAGCATCTCGAGCGGCTCTTCCGGTGTCTCGACGAAGTCATCAAGACGTGCCCGGTCGGCTGCAAGAAGCGGCTGCCGCTGGCCGCGATGATCGTGCACCTCAACGACGACCACGAATGGAGCCGCGAGCGGATTGCGGACTGGCTGGCCAACGGCGCCAACGGTCCCGCGTCCTGAGCCTCTCGGCGAGCCTGACACCCGGCGGCGCGCGGCGCGCGCGGCCGGCCCGACACGCGATCGGGAGTTGATCGCGGGACGAGCAAGGACCGACGTATGAGTCTGCTGGATCGACTCAAACCACAGCGCAGATGGAAGCACCCGGATCCCGAAATTCGAGCGGCCGCCGTCCTCGAGCTCGATGACGCCGACGAGCTGAGAGCCATCGTCCGCGAGGACGGCGACGCCATCGTCCGTCGCGCCGCCGTCAAGCGACTCGGCGACGTCGCCTTCCTCGCCGAGGTCGCCCGCAGCGACGAGGACGAGCGCGTCAGGGCCGAAGCGGCCGCCGGCCTCGTCGAGATCGCGAACACCGGCGAGCCGGCCGTGGCCCAGGCGGCCGTCGGCGGCCTCACCGACCAGAAACATCTCTCCACCGTCGCCAAGTCTTCCCCGCACGACGGCGCCCGTGCCGCCGCCGTCATCAGGCTGACCGAGCCGCGCGCGCTCGGCGCCGTCGCCCGTCAGGCCACCGACCCGGAGACCGCCATGCAGGCGCTCGAAGCGCTCGTCGACGCCGACGAGCTGGTGAACGTCGCGATCAACAGCGAACACAAGGAGGTCGCGCTCGCCGCGCTCGAGAAGGTCGCCGCAGCCGACGGGGGCGCGCGCGAGACGTTCGAGACGGTCGCGGCGCGTGCGAAGCACAAGGCCGTCGCGCGACGCGCCGCCGCGCTCGTGCAGGCGCTCGATGAAGCGGAGGCCGCACGCCGGGCGGCGGCCGAGGTGTTTCGCCAGAGGCAGATGGCCGCCTGCGAGGCGGCCGAGGCGGCCGGGCACGTCACCGAGTGGCGCGCCGCCGAGGCGGCGGTCGAATCGGTCGAGGAGGAATGGCGCGCCCTGGGTCCCGACGTGGACGCCGCGCTCGCGACTCGGTTCTTCGCCGCCGTCGAACTCGCCCGTGCGGCCGTCGCCACGCGGCGCGAGCAGGCGCTCGACGCCGAGCGCAGGGCCGAGGCGCTCTCGAGCGAGCGCGACGCGCGCGTTCGACTCGTCGCCGAGGTCGACGCGCTCGACCCGTCGGCCGCCGATGCGCTCGACCGGCTGGCGGCGCTCCGGCAGGACTGGCAGGCGCTCCCGGCGCCCGTCGAGCTCGCGACCGACGAGGCGGCCGGACTCAACGGGCGGTTCGATCGGGCGGCCGGATCGCTCGAAGATCGGCGCCGCCGCTGGGACGCGACCGACGCCGCGCGCGCCAGGCTGGACGCGCTCAGCGTCGAAGCCGAGGCGCTCGCCGGCGGCGAGGACCTCGAGACCCTGGGCCGGCGCTGGCCGGCGCTCGCCGCCGAATGGCAGGCGCTCGCCACCGAGGCGGGCGGTCTGACCGACGAGACGGTCGCCGCCCGCTTCGCCGGCGCGCGCGACGGCGTCGCCGCACGGCAGGCCGACCTGCAGCGACAGGCCGGGCAGTCGCGCCGGGACAACCTGGCACGACTCGACCAGCTCTGCCAGCATCTCGACCAGCGCGTGGGCGCCGAAGATCTCAAGCTGCGCGAGGCCGATCGCGGCGTGAAGAACATCCGCGCCGCGCTCGACACACCGCCGCCGCTGCCCCCCGGCGGGGAGACCGACGCGGTGATGGAGCGCCTGAAAGCGCTGCACGCGGCGCTGATGCCGCGCCTCCGCGAGCTGCGCGAGCTCGACGACTGGAAGCGGTTCGCCAACGCCTCCGCGCAGGAAGAGCTGATCACGCAGGCGGAGGCGCTCAAGGCGGAAGCGGACCTCGAGAAGACCGCCCGCGCGCTGCGGGACCTCCACGTCACGTGGCGGGAGGTCGCCGAGGCGCCACGGGATCAGGCCGAGGCGCTCTGGCATCGGTTCAAGGCCGCGAGCGACGAGGTCCGCGCGAAGTGCGGCGAGTTCTTCGCGCAGCAGGCCGAGGAGCGCGCCGCGAACCTGAAGCTGAAGGAAGCGCTGTGCGAGAAGGCCGAGGCGCTCGTTGGTTCCACGGACTGGATCAGGACAGCCGACGCGCTCAAGCAGCTGCAGGCCGAGTGGAAGACGATCGGCCCGGTCTCCCGCAGGCACGCGAAGACCGTGTGGAAGCGCTTCCGCGCCGCGTGCGACCACTTCTTCACGCGCCGCCACGACGACCTGGCCGAGCGCAAGCGGATGTGGGCGGCCAACCTCGAGCGCAAGCAGGCGCTGTGCGCGCAGGCCGAGGCGCTGGCCGGCTCGACCGACTGGGACACGGCCGCGAGCGAGATCCGGCGCCTGCAGGCCGAATGGAAGACCGTCGGCCCGGTCCGCAAGAACAGGTCGGAAGCCATCTGGCAGCGCTTCCGCGCCGCGTGCGACCACTTCTTCGATCGCTACAAGCACCGCCACCAGCTCGAGCTGGGCGCCAAGCTCACCGAGCGCGAGGCGCTCGTCACCGACCTCGAGGCGCTGGCCGCGTCCGACCCGGCGGCCGGACCGCCGGAGGGGCTGGGGGCGCGCGCGGCGGAAAACTGGGCGCAGTGGACCCGCCTGCCCGCGCTGCCGCGCGAGGTGCTGGAGCCGCTCGCCCGGCGCCACCACGACGCGGTCACCAAGCTCGTCGAGACGTACCCGGCGGCGTTCGCGCACACCGCGCTGGATCCGGCGGCGAACCTCAAGAAGATGGAGGCGCTCTGCGCCCGCGTCGAGAGCTGCCTCTCGGGCGAGCCGGAGGTCGCGGCCGCCACCGCCACGCCGGCCGCGATCCTCGCCGCGCGTCTCCGCGAGGCGCTCGCCGCGAACACGATCGGCGGCCGCCCGGACAATCGCCACGCCGAAGACGCCCGGTGGCGCGCGGCGGTCGAAGACGTGAGGGACGCGCAGGCCGCCTGGCGGCGCCTCGGGCCCGTGCCCGGCGACGAGGCCCGCGCGCTCGCGGAACGATTCCACAAAACGTGCAACCGTTTCTTCGATCAACACCGCCGCCGCCAGGGCTCGACGGACGGTCCCCACGGCCCGTCCGGACGCCCGCGGCGGTAGTCGGGCACTCCCGACGTTGGGCTCTGGGCGTAGGCTCTCGGCTCTGGGCTCTGGGCTGCAGGCTCTGGACTTTCGCTGGACGGCGGAACAACGTGGTCAGGCTATCGCCTAGAGCCACAAGCCCAAAGCCTGGAGCCTGGAGCCGAGCTCTGAGAGCCAAGACCCTCGAGCCCGCCTCGATCCCGTTCGGCCACTCCGTCTCCCGTCGGAGGTTTCTCTCCATGTCCACACGCACGGCCATCGCTCTGATGCTCGCCGGGCTCGGCCTGTCGGTCGCGCCGGCGTCGGCCGACGTCAACACGCGCGACACGCGGCTGCTCCAGCAGCCGGCCGTCAGCGCGACGCACGTCGCGTTCGTCTACGCCGACGACCTGTGGGTCGCCCGGCTCGACGGCTCCGATGTCCGGCGCCTGACGACCGACGATGGGATCGAATCGAACCAGGTATTCTCGCCCGACGGGCGCTCGATAGCGTTCTCGGCGCAGTACGACGGCAACACCGACGTCTACCTGATCCCGGCCGAGGGCGGGGGACCGCGGCGCCTCACCTGGCACCCCGGCACCGACATCGTCCAGGCGTTCACCCCCGACGGCGGTCGCGTGCTGTTCACGTCGGCGCGCGCGGTGTTCACGACGCGGTTCACCCAGCTGTTCACCGTGTCGACGAACGGCGGCATGCCGGACGCGCTGCCGCTCCCGAACGCCGCCTCCGGCACGTATTCGCCCGACGGGCGACGCATCGCGTACAACCCGCTCGGCCCCCGGTTCCAGCAATGGAAACGCTACCGCGGCGGCACGACGTCGCGCATCTGGCTCTACGACACGAACGGGCACGGGATCGAGCCGATCCCGCAGCCCGACTCGCGGTCGAACGACGTGGACGCCATGTGGATCGGCGACACGGTGTACTTCCGGTCGGACCGCGACGGCGAGTTCAATCTCTACGCGTACGACTCGGGGGCGAAACAGGTCCGACGGCTCACGGACCACCAGGACTTCCCGGTCCTCAACGCGTCGGCGGGCGCCGGACGGATCGTCTACGAGCAGGCGGGGTACCTGCACGTGTTCGATCCCGCGGCCGGTACGAGCCGAAAGCTGACGATCGGCGTCCCGGACGATCTGAGAGAGACGCGGCCACGCTACGTGAAGGGCCCGCAGTACATCCGCAACGCGTCGGTGTCGCCGACGGGCGCGCGCGCGGCGTTCGAGTTCCGCGGCGAGATCGTCACGGTGCCCGCCGAGAAGGGCGACCCGCGTAACCTGACGAACTCGCCGGCGGCGCACGATCGTGCTCCGGCCTGGTCGCCCGATGGCGCGCGCATCGCCTGGTTCTCCGACGAATCGGGCGAGTACGCGCTGCACGTCGGTCCCCAGGACGGCAAGGGCGATGTGAAGAAGCACGCGCTGAACGGCGCCGGGTTCTACGGGAACACGAAGTGGTCGCCCGACGGCCGGAAGATCGCCTACACCGACAACTCGCAGAACGCGTTCGTCATCGATCTCGACACGGGCGTGTCGAAGAAGGTCGGCGGCAACCGCGTCTACTCGCCGACGAGCCAACTGGACTGCAACTGGTCGCCCGACTCGAAGTGGCTTGCCTGGGCGGCCGACGCGGGCCCGCTGGTCACGCGCGTCTCGATGTACTCGCTCGATCAGGACAAGTCGTTCCCGCTCACCGACGGCCTGAGCGAAGCCACCGAGCCGGTGTTCGATCGGAGCGGCAAGTACCTGTATCTGTTCGGCTCGACCGACGCCGGTCCCGTCCAGGACTGGTTCGCGCAGTCCAGCAACGACATGCGCCGCACGCGCGACATCTACGTCGTCGTGCTCCGGAAGGACCTGCCGTCGCCGCTGGCGAAGGAGAGCGACGAGGAGAAGGTCGGAGGACGGGGGGCGGACGCCGCCGACGCCCAGCGCCCGGCGCCCGGTCCCGACACGCAGGCGCCGCAGGCGCCCTTCACCATCGACTTCGACGGCATCGAGCACCGCATTCTCGCCGTGCCGGCGGCGTCGGGACAGCTGTCGAGCCTCCAGGCGGGCGGGCCGGGCCAGATCTATTACGTGCGCAGCGCCGAGGGCAAGAGCGCGCTGCACCGCTACGAGCTGGACACGCGCAAGGACGAGACGCTGCTGCCCGACGTCGACGGCTACGAGATCTCGGCCGACACGAAGAAGCTGCTGTACGTGACCAGCCGAAGCTGGTTCCTCGTCGCAACGACGGCGAAGATCAACCCGGGCGACGGCCCGATCGCCGCCGGCGACGTCGAGGTGAGGATTGACCCGGTCGCCGAATGGAAGCAGATCTTCGACGAGGCGTGGCGCATCAACCGCGACTATTTCTACGCGCCGAACATGCACGGGGTCGACTGGAAGGCGATGCGCCAGAAGTACGGCGTGCTGCTCGCCGACGTCGCCACGCGCAGCGACCTCAATCGTGTCATCCAGTGGATGATGAGCGAGCTGTCCGTCGGACACCATCGCGGCGGCGGCGGCGACCGGCTGGAGCAGCCGAAGAGCGTGCCCGGCGGTCTGCTGGGCGCGGACGTCGAGGTCGCCAACGGGCGCTACCGCTTCAGGAAGATCTACGGCGGCCTGAACTGGAATCCCGACCTGCGCTCGCCGCTCACCGAGCCCGGCGTCGACGTGCGCGCCGGCGAGTACCTGCTGGCGGTCCGTGGCCAGGAGGTGCGGCCGCCCGCCAACGTCTACAGCTTCTTCGAGAACACCTCGGGCAAGATCGTCGAGATCACCGTGGGCCCGAACCCGGACGGCAGCGGGTCGCGCACCGTGCAGGTCGTGCCCATCGCCAGCGAGGCGTCGCTCCGCAACCGCGACTGGGTCGAAGGCAACCTCAGGAAGGTGGAGGCGGCCACGGGCGGACGCGTCGCGTACGTGTACGTGCCGAACACGGCCGGGTCGGGCTACGACTACTTCAAGCGCTACTTCTATCCCCAGGCGCACAAGGACGCCGTCATCGTCGACGAGCGGTTCAACGGCGGCGGGTCGGTGGCGGACTACTACATCGACATCCTGCGGCGGCCGCTGATCGCCTACTGGGCGATGCGATACGGCGACGATCTGAAGACGCCGACCGCGTCGATCCAGGGACCGAAGGCGATGATCATCGACGAGACGGCCGGATCGGGCGGCGATCTGCTGCCGTGGATGTGGCGCAAGTTCGGGATGGGCCCGCTCATCGGCCGGCGCACGTGGGGCGGGCTGGTCGGCGTGCTCGGCTTCCCGGTCCTGATGGACGGCGGATCGATCACCGCCCCCAATCTCGCGATCTGGACGGCGGAGGAGGGCTGGACCGTCGAGAACGAAGGCGTCCCGCCGGACATCGAGGTCGAGCAGATGCCGGCCGACGTCATCGCCGGCCGCGACCCGCAGCTCGAGAAGGCGATCGAGGTGGTGATGGAGGAGCTTCGGAAGAACCCGCCGGCGCAGCCCACGCGGCCGCCCTTCCCGGACAAGCGGAAGGGTGGGTAACAAAGGCCTCGAAGGATCACCACGGAGCGCGCGGAGGTTCGCCGCGTACACGGCGCGAGTGGTGGAGGCTGCTGGGCGCGATGGAACTGCACGTGTTGGGGGCCGGCGGGCCGCGGAGTGATGCCGTCGCGCGGGCAGCGCTCGCGCTCCGGCTTGAGAGGCATCGTGTCCTCGGCCGTGAGATCCTCCGTGCCCGTGGTGAGATCCTCCGCGCCCTCCGCGGTGATCTCCGTTAATTAATTAACTCCTCGGAAACAACTTCTCGAAGTTGCCCCCCATCATCTTCGCCTCGTCCGCGGCCGGCACCTTCAGCCTCTGGAGGATGGCTGTCTGTTCGTCGTGGATGGCCGCGTGCCAGCCGCGCGGGAAGAACGACGAGTCGGTGCCGAAGAGGATCCGATCCGGGCCGAGCACCTCGATCGCGCGCGTGAACACCTCGGCCAGCGTGACCTCCGGGTGGTACTTGAGCCACGCGTTCGAGCTGGAGGTATCGAAGTGGATGTTGGGACAGATGTCGGCGGCCATCAGTCCTTCGCGCGTGAAGCCCGCGGCGAAGTGCGGGATGATCACGGGCACACCCGGGAACGTCGCCGCCGTCTTGCAGAGCGTCAGCGGGTCCCCCAGGCGCAGGTCGAACGGGCTCGGCAGGCCGAGCCGCCGGCGCACGCCCATCGACAGCACGCCGCAGTGCGCGAAGACCGCGCCGCCCAGCTCGGCGGCGACTTCGAAGACCTTCACCACGGCCGGGTCGTCGAGCCTGTAGTGGTGCGCGGCCGGAAACAGGCAGACGCACCGGAGACCCAGCTCGCCGAGCGCACGGCGCGCGCGGTCCACGGCGTCCGGCGCGGCGGCGTTCAACATGAAGAAGCCGACGAAACGCGACGGGTGGCGCGCGATCGCGGCGGCCACCGACTCCTCGTCGCCGGGCACGCTGGCGATCAAGGCGGCACGCGCCACCGAGCGGCGGTCCAGCTCGGCTGCCCAGCGATCCGCGAGCGCCTCGGTCGAGGTGGGTATCTCCCACGCCAGCGTTCCCGCGAGCGCCGCGCCGGTTTCACCGGCCTTTCTGGCGCCGGCGCGTACCAGCTCGTCCATGAGCGCATCGAAGAACCGCGGCGAGAAGAAATGGCAGTGGGCATCATTGATCGGCATGGCGATCTCCAATCCAGGAGGGGTCCAGACTCGGCATCTTAACCCCTCTACGTCCCCAACGCCGGTCGGCCGCGAGGAAATAGGGCACGGCGAGCGCCGAGAGCACGGCCGCGACGCCGAAGGACCGGCCAAAGCCGAACCGACCGATGAGGCCGCCCATCAGCGTCGAGCCGGTGCCGATCCCGGTGTCGAAGGCCGCAAGCATGGCACCGAACGCCGCGCCGCGGCGGGTGGGTGACACCTGCTGCATGAGGTAGGCGGCGAACGTCGGATACGCGGTGCCGAAGCCGACGCCGAACACGATCGCCGACAGGACCATCACGTCGCGTGAGTCGCTCAACGCGAGCAGCGTGAGACCGGCCGTGATGAGCGCCAGGCACGGGAGAAACACCCGCCGGTAGCCGAACCGGTCCGCGATGCGACCGGAGAACGGCCGGCTCACGAGGATCGAGAGCGCCATGACCGTCAGATAGATGCTCTTCGGTGTCACCGCGATGGCATCCGCGTAGAGCGCGGAGAAGCTGGTGATCGCCCCGTAACCGAACGAGTAGAGGAACAACGTGGCCGACAGCCCGAGCAGCCGCCATTCGAGCAGCCCGCTCACGCCCGTCCCGGTGGTCTCACGCGCGGCCTTTCCTGCGCCATCGTCTGGCAATCGCCACGCGATCACGGCCATGGCCAAGTTGAGGACGAACGCGGACGCGCACACCCAGAGCCAGCCGCGGCGGTAGATCCAGAAGCCCAGGGGCGGCGCCACCGCCACGGCGAGCACCGACGACAGGCCCCAGTAGCCGATACCTTCCGCCCGGCGGCGCTCGGGCAGGAACGAGGTCATGTACGCGCCGGACGCCGAGAGCAGGCCGGACCAGAACAGGCCGTGCACGACCGCCAGTCCCAGGACCACACGGTAGCCCGGCGTCAGGCCGTAGGCCACGGAGAACGCCGCGATGGCGACGCTGCTGACGATCAGAATACGACGATGGCCGAACCGGTCTCCGATGGCGCCGGTGATCGGCGCCGAGATCGCGGAGGCGTACGTCAGGAACCCGAGGAACAGACCGGATGCGAACGTGCTGCCGCCCAGATCGAGGATGTGAAACGGCGCCACCGGCAGGATCTGGAACACGGACAGAAACACCGAGAAGGTGAACGCGCACATCACGAAGAAGCGCGGGTTGAAGAGGCGGTCTGACGGGGAGGACATGAAACACCGACTATAACAAAGATATCTCCCTCTTCGTTGTCATGGACTCGGGTTTATGATTCGAAGAACATGATCACCACCATCACCGAGGATATCCGGACCAGTGGGCAGGGCGACGCGCAGGACATCACGGAGCGCGTCGCTCAAGCCGTATCGAGATCCGGCGCGCGGCGGGGTGTCGCGACCATCTTCGTCACGGGCTCGACGGCGGCTGTCACGACGATCGAGTTCGAGCCGGGCTGCGTGGCCGACCTGGACCGCGCCTTCGAGGCGATCGCGCCGCGGGACGCGGAGTACCAGCATCATCTCCGGTGGGGCGACGACAACGGCTCGAGCCACGTGCGGGCGGCCATGCTCGGCCCCTCCCTGTCGGTCCCCTTCGCCGAAGGCGCCCTCCTGGTCGGCACCTGGCAGCAGATCGTCCTGGTCGAGTTCGACACGCGGCCGCGGTCCCGCCGTTTCGTGGTTCAGGTCGTCGGGGAGTAGGATCGGATCGGGTGGCTCGAACCTTGCTCCGGCCCCCGAGGCGGACCTTCCCGGGCACACCGGGCGGCCAACGCCTCCCGCCGGGCGTTTGACTACAAGAGACTGATGCGCAGACTGTTAGCGGCCCTCGTCGCCCTGCAGCTTGCCGCCGGGCCGCCCGTCGCGGCGGCCTCGGCCGAGGACGGCGGTGTCCGCCAGGCGTCGCCGGCCCAGCAGGCCGGCGCCTCCGAGAAGCCCCAGTCCGGCTCCACCCAACAGGCGCAGGCCCCCACCCCGGCGGGCACCCTGCCCGTGTCGATCGACCGCATCAAGAAGGCTCTCGCGACCCAGCCGACGCTCAAGCTGGAGCCGCCGATTCGCGACGACATCCCGCGCTACTACATGGAGATCACCGGCACGCCGAGCTTCGAGACGTTCCTCCAGGACTTCGACCTGGTCAACGGCCCCGTGCCGGGCGCCGGCGTGACGCACGGCGAGTTCCTGCAGCAGGTCACGCCGAAAGAGCTGTACAGCCAGGCCGGCTTCGGCGGCCTCGACGTGCTCACGGCGAACCTCGGGTTCGCGGCCATCATGTATCTCGCCACCAAAGCGTTCAACGCGATGCGCGAGGCGAAGACCGAGCGCGAGCTACAGCAGATCCGCGAGCAGATCCGCCGCGAGCTGGAGGAGCTGCAGAAGGCGAACGCCGCGAAGAAGCCCGGCGGCGGCGAGTCGCGTCCGCCTGGGGCCCCGTAGCGCGACACCTCTCGAGATTCGCGCCCGCGAAGATGCCGTTTACTACGTCGCCCACCCGTCGGGCCAGGCCACGGCGGCCTTCAAGCTGACGGCGCCGGCCACCGACGGCCGCAACGCCGTGTTCGAGAACCGCGAGCACGACTTCCCGCAGCGCGTCATCTACCGTCGCGAGCTCGACGGGTCGATGCACGCGCGCATCGAAGGAGAACGCGACGGCCGGATCCGCACGATCGATTTCTCGAAGACCCGGGTCGCGTGCACGACGTGAGGGTGATGATGTTCCTTTAGTGCTCTCCTGGGCCCTCCTGGCTGCGACCAGCACCAGGAAGCTCGAGTCGCCGTGCCGGGCGAGCTTGGGCGAGCCTCAACGCCAACGGGCGGACCCAGGCCGGACGCCCATCGCCCAGACCGTCAGGCTGATGGGAACACGCGCGAGTGTTCCATTGAGCGTCGCGGTGCCCAACAATGAAACATCCAAGCTAATCTACTCATTTTCAAAGGCTTAGAAGATGGAATGGCCCACGGCAGTCGCTTGTAAGCTCTATAATGGAACAGATCGCCTCGTGGACGGGGTGGAAGCCAGTGTGCGTTGATCCATGTAAGCCGTTGATAATAAGCTTGTTACTTAATGATCTCGGTCAACGCTTCCTGTGGCTTGAAAATTGCTAGTATGAGCTGAAATGAAGCTCCCCAGCATGCGTTCCATTGCGGTCATCTCGCTGCTCGCCTTCCTGCTCCCGCTCGGCGCCTCGGCGCAGGGCCTCGGCCAGCGCCACAAGCTGGATCGACCCCTCCGCGAGGCCGTCGAAGCCGGCAGCACGGCGGCGCAGCGCGTCATCATTCGCACGACGGCGGACGGGCGCGCCGCTCTCCGGCAGGCGCTTCGCGCGCACGGCGACCGCGTCCTCGGCGAGCATCCCTCGCTCAACGCGCTGACCGCCGAGGTGCACGGGGCGGATCTCGACGCGCTGGCCAACGACCGCTCGGTCCTGTCGATGTCGATCGACGCCGTGGTCGCCGCGCACGCCGCGCCGAGCACGCCAACCAGCGGGCCGATTCTCAGCACGCTGCGGTCCGCGCTCGGCCTCACGCCTGGCTCGCCCACCGGCGCCGGCGTCGGCGTCGGCATCATCGACTCGGGCATCGAGCCGTCGGACGATTTCGCCGGCCGGATCACCGCGTTCTACGACTACGTGAACCGCGGCGGGAGTTTCGTCTACCCGTACGACGACTTCGGCCACGGCACCCACGTCGCCGGCCTCATTGGCAGCAGCGGCGTCCTGTCCAACTACGAGCACCAGGGCATGGCGCCCGCGGTGCGCCTCGTCGGCCTGAAGGTCCTCGACAAGTACGGCCAGGGCCGCACGAGCGACGTCATCGCCGCGCTCGAGTTCGCGACGACGTACAGGCAGCAGCTCGGCATCGACGTCATCAACCTGTCGCTCGGCCACCCCATCTACGAGACGGCCGCGACCGACCCGCTGGTGCTGGCGGTCGAGCAGGCGGTGCGGGCCGGGATCGTGGTCGTGACCTCGGCGGGCAACTTCGGGACCAACCCGGATACGGGTGAGACCGGTTACGCCGGCATCACCTCGCCGGGCAACGCGGCGTCGGCCATCACCGCCGGCGCGCTCACGATGAACGGCACCGTGTCGCGCGCCGACGACCGGTGGGCGCCCTTCAGCTCGAAGGGTCCGACGTGGTACGACGCGGGGGTGAAGCCGGATCTGCTGGCGCCCGGCTACCGGCTCGTCTCGAACTCCTTCCGCACGAGCACGCTCTACAAGAACTACTCGCAAGTCCGGGTCGATTCGAACCACATCAAGCTCAGCGGGACCAGCATGGCGACCGCCGTGACGAGCGGCGTGGCCGCCCTGGTGGTCCAGGCGAACCGCGAGGCGGCGGCCGCCGGCAGCCCGGCGCTCGCGCCGAACGCCGTCAAGGCGATTCTCCAGTTCACCGCGTTCCGGATGCGGGACGATCTGGGCGTCGAATACGACACCCTGACGCAGGGGGCCGGCGGATTGAACGCGGCCGGCGCGATCCAGCTCGCGCAGGCGATCGACACGTCGGCCCCGGCCGGATCCACCTGGCTGAGCGGCCCGGTCGACCCGTTCACGACGGTTGACGGTCAAACGCTGGCCTGGGCCCAGAACATCGTCTGGGGCAACAACATCGTGTGGGGCAACGCCGTCTACACCAGCGAAGCGGCCTGGCGCGACAACATCGTCTGGGGCAGCAACATCGTCTGGAGCACCAACATCGTCTGGGGCACCAACATCGTCTGGGGCACCAACATCGTCTGGAGCACCAACATCGTCTGGGGCAACAGCCTCATCGGCACCGCCGTCGGCGAGAACATCGTCTGGGGCAGCGTGAGCGATCCCGACAACATCGTCTGGGGAAACCTGTACCGCGACAACATCGTCTGGGGCAGCAACATCGTGTGGGCGACGGTGACCTTCTGATGCAGGCGCAGCCTTTATCGATGCCCGGAGCGCTGCCGGCGACGCCCCCGCCCCTGCCGATCGAGTCGACCGCGTCGGACTGGCGCCGGGCGCTGCCCGTGCTGGGCGGGTCGGGGGTTACGCTGCGCGACCTGCGGCTCTCCGACGCGCCTTCGCTCCTGGCGATGCTGTCGACCGAGAAGGTCTCGCGGTTCATTTCGCCGCCCCCGACGACCGTCGAGGGATTCGAGCGGTTCATCCGGTGGACCCACGCGCAGCGCGACGCGGGTGTCTACGTCTGCTTTGGCGTCGTGCCGGACGGCCTCGAGGCCGCCACCGGTATCTTTCAGGTCCGTCGGATCGGTTCAAGCTTCGAGACGGCCGAGTGGGGTTTCGCGCTCGGGCAGCCGTTCTGGGGCACGGGGGTCTTCATGGAGAGCGCACAGCTCGTCGTCGACTTCGCATTCGACACGTTGGGCGTGCACCGGCTCGAGGCACGCGCCGCCGTGCAGAACGGCCGCGGCAACGGCGCCCTGCGGAAACTCGGGGCGGTGCAGGAAGGCGTGCTGCGGAAATCGTTCCAGCGAAACGGAGGATATCTCGACCAGGCCCTCTGGTCGATCATCGGCGAGGACTGGCGCCAGGCCAAAGCTGTCTGGAGCGCAACCGTCCACTAGCCGTGCGGGCGCCGCCGGCCTTCGTCTGGAGAAGCTCCCCTCTCGAGACACCGGATCGACACGCGCGGTCCGGAAGAGTTCCAGGTTTGATCGTATGGCCCGGACACAGCAGCACAGAGAGGAGCAACATGGACCATCACACTGACAACGTCTCGATGCTGTCGGCGCGGCGTTCAACGGGGATCCTTCGCCGGTACGCCGCCGGGCTCGTCGTCGCGCTCCTGGCCGCGGGCGGCCTGGCGGTGGCGAGCCAGACGTCTCCTCGACCGGCTCAGTGCGCCGCCTGCTGCCGTCTGACGACGGAACCTGGCCTACCGCGAGCCGTGTGCCTGGTGGGGTGCATCGCCGGGCAGGATCCGCCTGGCTGCGTGATTGCCGACACGGCCACCCCTTAGAGGCATCCCCCACCACGGCTCAGCCGTGAGCCGTGATTCGAGAGGCCGTCGCGCGGGCGGCCTCTCGCTCTTCTCCCTCCTTCACCGACGCGGCGCGAGCAACGCGTCGCCGGGCGACGTCCAACCCGCCATCGGCTGCGCGTCGCGGACGCGCCATTGGAACTGCCGCCGCGTCACGGCGCCCGCGCCAGCACAAGCAGCGCGTCGCTCACCGGCCGGGGCCCGTCCTGATCGGACGGACGGTTCACCACCCGGCCCCGAACAACCATCGTCGTGGATCCGCCCCCATCGAGGTTGAGCGCCTCGCGCAGCCGGAGGCGCCGCGCGAGTCGCTGCAGCTCGGTGAACGTCATGCCGACGCTGTGGCCCGGCTGACGGCCATCGATCGTCGCCAGCCAGATCTCACCGCTCTCGTCGACGCCGATGATCGTGCGCGGGTGGCGCTCGGTCGTGAACCCTTCACGCAGCTGCTCTTCCTCCCACGCGTCGACCGGCCGTCCCCTCGACACGAGGAGACCGGCCCCGCCGATGATGTCGCGCGCCTGGTGCCACGTGTCCACGGGCGTACCGAGCGACGCACGGTACCGCCACTTGAGCGACGCCTCCCGGCCGACCTCGAGCGCGTCGAGCGGTCCGGGTGGCGTCATCCCGCCGAACGACAGGACGATGCCGTCGCGCGGAATGGACGCACTGCCGTCGCCGTGCCGCCGTTCCACGACGCGCAGCGGCGACCCGCGCAGCACCCACTCGGTGCCGTTGCCAGCCGTGTCCGTGTGGGCGTGGTAGCGGGGCGTGAAGAGCATCAGCTCGCCGCGCCGGCGCGTCGTATCCACGCCCGCGATCGCAACGGCCGCCGCGCCGTCGTCTGTCGGAAAGTGGAGCGCGACGTCGACGGTCACGCGATCGAAGACCAGATCGAGCCGGCCGGCTCCGCGCGCCGCAAGGATGCCGACGGCGCCCCTGGCGCGGCTGGTCTCGCTGACCAGGTTGCCCCCGACCTTGAGCAGGCCGGCGGGATCGCCGTTCGGCAGGAAAAAGCCGGCGTTGACGGCGGCCACTGCGCCGTGGCGCGCGCTCATCTCCAGCACGGTCTCGCGCCCCATGACCTCGTCGAGGGCGAGCGCGCTCGTCAGGCCGACGCGGGCCGGATCCAACCGCAGCAGATCGATGGCGATCGGTCCGGGACCATCGACCAGGGACACATCGGTCAGGTGGTACAGGCGGACGCCGTCGGCGACGACCTCGGGCGCCCCGAGGTTGCGGGCGTCGCACGCGGCCAGCCAGACGAGCAGCGCCAGCCAGGCGAGCCGGCCGGCCAGCGCTCGCATGGATTTCACACGCGCATGGTAACGCGGATCGGACTCAGAACGCCCAGACGAAGTTGACGACCGGGAACGCGATCAGGTCGTCGGCGCCGAGCGGCATCACCAGGCCGAGATCCGCCGACAGGCGGTCGCCGATGAACCGGACCCCGCCGCTCAGGAGTCCGGTCGCACCCGGCCACAGGTAGTTCTCGGTCACGAGCTTGAGGCGCCGGTGCACCCGCCGTTCTCCACCCACCATCACTACCGGCGTGCCGGCATCGTCGGCGGTCTCGTAGGCGTAGCCGGCGCCCACGGTCGCCGCGGAATCGGCGCTGCCGAGGGTCGCGACGCCGTAGGCGATGCCCACCTGCTCGTCCCCAGCGACGAACAGATGCAGCAGGCCGACGGCGACCTTGGTGCGTGGGGCGTCGTACACCTGGACCTTCGGCGTCACCCAGAACGGGTGGTTGCCGCCGCCGCCGAAGATGAGCGGCGTGCCCGCGCCGACCGAGACCCGGTCGGTCAGGCCGACCTGGACGAACGGCATCACGAACTCGTACATGGCCACGTAGCCCTGGCCCCGCTCGAGCGACCGGGCGGTCGGTCCGAAGAACAGCCGCGTGGCGTTCGGGTCCGCGGGCACGAACATGCCCTTGATGAGACGACCGGCGACGATGCGAAGGGCGGCGATGTCGGTCCGGAGCACCGAGACGTCCACGCCCCCCACCGTCCGAAAGACGATGAGTTCCGGCTCGATGACGATGACGCGGCCGAAGAGCCGCGACCCGTCCCGGAGCGTCAGCTCCTGCGTCTTGCCGGGCGCCGGCATTTCAATCGAGGTCCGGCTGCCCTGATCCTGGCCAGACGCCGCCCGGGCGACCGCCGGCGTCGCCAGGCCCCAGAGTACGATCAGCAGCATCGAGGCACGCGCGATCATGTGAGCACCTCCATTGTGACGGTCCGGTCGGCCGGGGCTCGCGTGGTCGTTCATCGGAGCGGACCTCACTCGACGCGCCGGCCGTCGACCACGAGCGCCCGCACGCGCGCCTGGCCGTTCGCGGCGACGGCGATCTCGGCGTAGATGGGCGACCCCGCCTTCACCGCGGCTTCGAGCGCGGGCGCGGCGCCGCGCCTCAGGTAGATGGCGTCGAGGCCGAGGTCGAGCGTCAACCGGGGAAACCGTCGCGCCTGTCGCAGCCGGCCGCGCAGGGTGATCGCGTCAGGCTCGGCGCGTTTGGTCAGCGCGAGGGGAACGGCGACCGTCGGCGGGTTGTCGAGGCCGGTGGGCGTGAGGCCGACCTGCAGGTACAGCGGCCGATCGTTCCACCGGCGGCGGTCGGACGGGCTCGCGGCGTCGAGCGCGGCGACCCACTCGCCGCGCGCCGGCAGGCCGAGCGCGGGCCTCGATCGCACGTCGCCCGACTCCGCGCAGTCCCCGGGGGCCACGCACACCTCGTCGAACGCGTAGCGGAGCGTGACGAGACCGGTCTGCAGCGCGTCGCGCGCGTCGGCGGACTCGACCCGCAGGTGGATGGTTCGGCCGCTCCACAGCGGCCAGGCGTGGAGCACGAGCATCCCGGTCAGCACGGCCAGGCAGAACGTCCCGGCGAGAATCGCGCGCGTCGCTGGGGCACGCATGTCAGGCCTCCTTCCCCTTCGACTCGCTTCGCTCGCTCAGGGCGGAGCGCCAGAGCCACGCCATCCACAAGAGCGAAGCGCTCGCGAGCGCGAGGATCAGGGCCGACCACAAGAGGCTCCCCACGGCGCTCGCCCAGCGGACGGCCACGAACCCGAGCGCGAACGCGGCGCCAGCGGCGAATTGGAGGGCGCTCCCTCCCCGGGCACCGTCGCGCATCAGCCAAATCGCGAACGCAAGCGTGAGCGCGCTGGCGCCGACTGCCAGCGCGATGGCCACGGCGCGATCGACATCCACGATCGCGACCGTCACGAGCCAGCCGACCGCAAAGCCGGCCGCGGCGAGGATCGGCCAGTCCGACCGCGCCCGGCCGCCGGCGAGGGGAAGACCCGCCGCGATGACCGCGAAGATGGCGGTCATCACGGCCGTCGGCCACGCCAGGGACATCACGATCTCGATCTCCTGGTGCACGCCGACGCTCATCAGCGGCAGGAGCGAAACGCCGACCGTCAAGAGGCCGGCGGCGACGAGCGCGCGGCCCATGCCGTCCTCGCGAGCGACCGAGCCGGGGTGTGGGGCGGAGCCCCACGCGAGTTGGTCGAGCCGGCCGATGGAGACGTAGGCAGCGCCGAGCGCGAGTGCTGGACCGAAGGCCGCCAGCCCCGCGTCGAAGGCGAACGCGCCCGTCACGAGCAGCCACAGGGTGGCGATCATCGTGGTCAGCCCCAGCAGTCCCTCCGAGCGCAGGCGCGCGGCCAGCCACGCCGCGGCGGCGGCCGCGGGCAGGAACCAGTAGTTGGGCCGCGCGTACTCGGCGCCTTCGAACGGCACCCAGAACAGCAGCAGCGCCAGGGCGGTGGCCGCGATCAGCCGCGACTGCAGCAGGAGCGCGGTGGCGAGCGTGCCGGCCATCCACCAGAACACGCCGTCAGGGTCGTGCGCGCGGATGTGGAAGACGCCGGCGAGCAGGAAGATCGCGTTGCCGTAGAGCAGCGTGCCGGCGAACGCGAGCATCTCGCCGAGCCGCGGGCGGGCGCGCGCGTACGCGACGGCCGAGGCGCCGAACGCGCCCGCCACCGTGCCGAGCAGGATCGCGACCTTCACGCCGCGCGCCAGGGCGTCCCAGTTGTAGCCGACGACCAGCAACAGCGCGATCGCGGCCATCAGCACGGCCAGTCCCGCGACGCCGAACGCGGCCCGCGCGGCGCCGAAGCCTGGGGACGGATCGT
>Ga0326597_10002404_pt1 | contig 27956 bp, 29 predicted proteins | sample RVTome_12_FD_203789 | JGI IMG/M metagenome (GOLD analysis project Ga0326597, IMG submission 203789) | Soil microbial communities from uranium-contaminated site in the Upper Colorado River Basin, Wyoming, United States - RVT100D185 | ecosystem: Environmental > Terrestrial > Soil > Contaminated >... | reverse complement strand
ATCGGTCTCGTTGAGATCCCGAAAGGCGGGGGAGTGGGGGACCTATTCGCTGATCCGAGCGCTCCTGAATCACAGGAGGACCGAGGCGCGCGGGCGCCTGCGGGAGATGCATATCCCGGAGGCGCCTCTCTGTTTTCCGGGGACCCTTCACCGGGAGCAGACGGCGACCCTCGAGCCGCCCGATGGAACGCGGGGGGCGCGGGGGGAGGGGCGCCCGGCTCTCGGGGTGACCCCCCACCCGAATCATCCCACCGGTTGTCACGGAAAAATCTGACCCTTGTGTCTTAGCGGGGTGCTGAAAAACTCTCTCTTGCCCAGGCTGCTCAAAAAGGTCCAGATGCAAGGCGGCGCGCCGGGTACCCATCCGCAGGATGGGTGCAGGTGCGAGGCGTACTTGGTCCGTACGTCGCAGCGCCGCGCGAGCGCGTCAACGCTGCAGATGGGCCTTTTTCAGCAGCCTGTTAGGCGCCACGGGTTCTCCAGGAGATGGGGCTGGCCGAACAGGCGGCGTTCCTCAACTCGATCCTGGAGAGCTCCACCGAATACTCCATCGTCGCCAAGGACCTGGACGGGACGATCCTGGCCTGGAACGAGGGGGCCCGGCGGATCTACGGGTACGAGGCGGGAGACATCGTGGGGAAGGCCAGCGCCTTCCTCCTGCATCATCCGGAGGACGTCAAATCGGGGCGGGCCAGGGCCATCCTGGAGGAGGTCCGAAACACGGGCAAGTGGGAAGGGGTGCTGCGCCGGGTTCCTCGTCCGCCTGCCCCTGCTCCCCGCCCCGCCGCCCCCGCAGATCCTGGTGGTGGAGGACGAGGCGCCCTTCCGGGAGACGCCGGTGAACGAACGGGCATGAGGCGCCACAGCTCACCAAGAAGGGGTTGACCATGTCTCCTCCCACGGCCGAGAACACTCATTCACCTGGAGACCGCACCGCCTCGACTCCGCTCCACGCGGGTCGCCGTGCGCGCATCCTCATTGCCGAGGACGATTCGCGTATGCGAGAGCTGCTTACGGATATCGTCCGGAACCTCGGGCACGAGCCCATAGCCGTGGCCGACGGCAAGGCAGCCCTCGCGACCCTAGCCGTGGATCCGCCTGATCTTCTCCTCTCCGACGTGACGATGCCTGGCATGGACGGGTTTGAGCTCTGCCGCCGGGTGAAGGCCAACCCGGCCACGCGCCTGATCCCGTTGGTTCTCGTCACGGGGATGGGGGACGACCATAAGATCCAGGGCATTGAAGCCGGGGCGGACGATTTTGTGACAAAGCCCTTCAGCCTGGGGGAACTCCGGGCGCGCATCCGGTCCCTCCTCCGGATGAAGGCCTTCGTGGATGAGCTGGAGTCGGCCGAGGCGGTCCTGTGCACCCTGGGAAGGAGCATCGAGGCCAAGGACCCATACACCGAGGGGCACTGCGAGCGGCTGGCGAACTCTTCTGTGGCCCTCGGCCGGGTGCTGGGCTTGCCGGGAGAGGACCTGACCGCCCTCCGGCGGGGGGGATACCTCCACGATCTGGGAAAGGTGGCTGTCCCCGACGCCATCCTCCTGAAGCCTGGGCCCCTCAGCCAAGAAGAGCGAGCTGTGGTTCACCGGCACCCCGTCGTCGGGGAGGAGATCTGCCGCCCCCTCCGGTCCCTCCGGGCGGTCTTCCCCATCATCCGGCACCACCATGAAAAGCAGGACGGCTCGGGCTACCCCGATGGCCTCCGGGGCGAGGCGGTGCCCCTGACTGCTCGCATTCTCCAAGTGGTGGACGTCTACGATTCCCTGACCAGCGACCGCCCGTACCGGCGGGCCCTGCTGCAGCGTGCCGCCCTGGCCACTATCGATCAAGAGGTTCGGCAGGGCTGGTGGGATCGGCGGGTCGTTGAGGCCTTTCGGGACATTGTCGCCGACATCCAAGGGGGCGGTGAGATGGGGTATGGAGAAGGCCATGCCGCGAGTATTGATCGTTGACGACGAGCCGGCGGCCGTAGAGCTCCTCAGCGAGTTCCTGACGGCCAAAGGCTACCAGGTGGTCACCGCCTCCAACGGCGACGAGGCCCTCTGCAAGGTCAAGGAGGAGCGACCCCACCTGATCCTGCTGGACATATGCATGCCCAAGATGAGCGGCCTGGAGGTGCTGCGGCGGGTCCGGGAGATCGACCAGGAGGTGGGAATCATCATGGTCACGGCACTTCACGAGGAGGAGACGGGGCGCAAGGCGCTCACCCTGGGTGCCTTTGACTACATCACCAAGCCGCTGGACCTCCGGTACCTGGAGCAGAGCCTGTGGACCAAGATCACGCTGATGACCCTCTGAGCCTCCCCCGGAGGCGGCGCCCCAGCGCCCATCCGGCCGCGGCCCAGAGGGGCGGGCGGGATGTTCGAACTGTCCGCGCATTTGATCAAGGATTGAACGGGAAGGCTTTGATATGAAACCGGGAGCTATGAGCGTGTCCCCGCCTGTGCTGGTGGTGGAGGATGAAACTGTCAATCTGGAACTCGTGGTCGCCCTGTTGGAAAAGGCGAATTGTCAGGTCCTCACGGCCACATCCGCCAAGGATGCGATCCGCGTTGCCGCTTCCGAGCGGCCAGACCTGATCCTGATGGATCTCCCGCTTCCTGGAATGACGGGGTACGAGGCTACCCGTCAGCTCAAGGCGCATCCAGCCACCACAGGCATCCCCGTCGTCGCTCTTACGGCTGACGTCACGAAGGGCGCTGAGGCTCGGGCCAAGGAGGCTGGGTGTAGCGCCTTCCTGACGAAGCCGATCAATAGGCAGGCCCTCCTCGAGACCCTTCGCCGGTTTCTTCCGGATCGCCCCCGTGGGGCCTAGCCCAAGGCGAAGGGTTGCCGGTCGCGCGGAGTGGCGGGTTGAGCACCGCATCGAGCCGAATGAAATCGCGAGACCCCTCCAGGCCTTCCCGACCGATCGTCCCCGATGTAGAATAGCCCGCCATGCCACGTGGCTCCCAGGTGGTGTTCTGACGCGCATGCAGTGGTCGCGCACGGAGGGGAGGGGATCATGTCCAGGCTGAGTGCCTCAGCGGTGGGCCGGCGGCTGACCGGTCTGACGGGATGGAAGAAGGTGGGGGACGCGATCCAGAAGCAGTACACGTTCCCGGACTTCAAGACAGCCATGTTCTTCGTGAACACGGTGGCCGGGCTCGCGGAGAAGGCGGGGCATCACCCGGACGTTACCATCAACTACAACCGGGTGACGCTGAGCCTGTCCACCCACGACGCCGGTGGGATCACGGGCAAGGATTTTGACCTGGCCGGGCGGATCGAGGCACTTGCCTAAGCGATCTCGAACCACCAATCTTGCCAGGGGCGGGACAAGAACACCATGATTTCACGGCAACCAGGCAACTTGGCAATTTGGCAATCTGGGGTTCCAAGTTCCCGGGTGTCCTCTGGGTGCGCCAGCTTGCCTGATTGCCGGGTCTGAACCTTGGTGACCTTGGCGTCTTGGCGGTGAAAGCGTCGTGGTCAGCGGATGAAGGCGGCAGGACTGTTCGCCAGGGCGTCCTGGATCCGGATGCGGTGCATCGGCAGGAAGTCGTCGGGCAGATCGGCCGGGTCGAAGAATTGCAGGGCCAGCGTCTCTTCGCAGATTCGCAGATCGCCTGCCACGATCCGGCAGGCGAAGAGGGTACTGACGTAGTGCACGACGTTGCCGTCCGGGTAGCGGACGATCTGGACCCTCGGATCCGAGTAGACGCCGATGAGGCGAACGACCTCCACGCTGAGGCCGGTTTCCTCTCGCACCTCCCGTACGATCGCATCCCGGACGGATTCCCCGATCTCCACCGATCCCCCCGGCAGTCCCCAGAGGCCGTTGTCCGAGCGGCGCTGGAGGAGGATCCGACCCTCCCCGTTGGGGATGACGGCTGCCACACCCGGTCGAAGCTCCCTGGCCTTGGTCACATCCGGCTCAGTTCTCATCCGTCATTCTCCAAGATGCCCATCTCGATAATTCTCCACCAGTTCTCCAAGGGCGAACCAGCCTCGCGAAATGACAATACAATCGCCGTGGGATGGTTGGGTCTTTAGTGGCAACTTCCGCGCTCATTGGTCATTGGTAATTGGTCATTGGCTCATTGTCCATTCACGCCCCCTCCAGCCGGGCTTGGAGGATCTCCCGGGCCCGCGCCAGATCTGTCTCTGCCACAAGGATGTGAATGTACACTAGCGCTGTTGGAGAGCAGGAGACGAGTTGGGACGGATCCTCGTGTTGCAGGTCGGCAGGAATGCCGTGCTGGCGGAGCTGGGCCTGAATCCGCTCCGCCGCCTTCCGATTCGTCACGGCCATCAGGGAAACCATCGAGCGGTTCTCCTCGTGCACCTTCGTCGGTCACACTCGTGCAGGCTGCCGCGGGAGAGGACGAAGACGCTTGCGCATCCTCCGCAGATCCCCTAGTATTCCCAAGTTTGTTGGGCTGCGATTCCGAGGCGGAGAAGCCCCGTGATCTTCGGGATACGATTCCTCATCTTTCGCCTGACCATCTTCACCATTGCCGCAATCGCCCAGGGCTATCTCTTTGTCCAGATCCGCCGGGCGATTCGGTCCTCCCGCGGTTCGGATCGCTTTAAGTCACGGGCCATCCGTCTCGTCGGTGCAGTGATTATTGCCCTGTTCTGTCTGAACGCCTACATCATGCTCACGCGCATGGCCTGGATCGACCCGCCGGCGCTGGCGCAGGTCGGATTGCTGTATCCCGTGGCGGTGTGGAACTTCGGCTCGCTATTCTCCGCCCTGCTGTTGTTCCTCGTCCACGCTGCGGGTGGCCTGGGCCGCGCCTTGGTACGCCTCTGGCGCAGCCTGTCGGGGGAGGGGGCGCCGGCCCCGGTGGATCTTGGCCGGCGCCGATTCCTCCGCGCCGGGGTCGGCAGCCTGGCCGCGGCGCCCCTGGTCCTCTCAGGGTACGGGGCAGCGTATGCCAGCATGGCCACCGGCGTTCAGGAGCTGTCCCTGCCTTTCGGCCGCCGCCTGCGGGTGGTCCAGCTCACGGACATTCACGCCGGCCTGTACATGACCCGCGAGCAGATCCGGCGGTACGCCGACCTGGTGAACGGGCTGCGGCCGGATCTCTTCGTCCTGACCGGAGACTACATCTCCAATTCGATGTCGTTCCTCCCCGGCTGTCTGGAGGAGGTGGGCCGGGTCCAGGCCCGCTACGGCACCTTCGCTACGCTGGGCAACCACGAGCACTGGTTCGGCAAGCCTCGCGAGGTCTCCGCGGTCTTCCGCCGGCACAATATCCCGCTCCTGGACAACGCGCACCGGGTGATCCAGACCGAGCAGGGGCCGCTGGCCGTCGCCGGCATTGACGATCTTCGCACCGGCCGTCCCGATCTGGACGCGGCATTGCATGGCATCGACCCATCCATCCCCACGCTCTTGCTCTCGCACCGTCCGGAGATCTTTCCCCGGGCGGCTCACCGCGGCATTCCGTTGACGCTGGCGGGTCACTGGCACGGCGGCCAGATCAAGCTCACCTTCCTGGGCGTGGATCTCAGCATCGCCCACGCCTTTAGTCCCTATCCCGAGGGTCTCTACCGGATCAGCGACTCCCACCTGTACGTGAGTCGGGGGATCGGCACGACGGCCACCCCGATCCGCCTCAACGCCCCGCCGGAAGTCACACTCTTCAACCTGACATGACCTGTGCCCCTCCGGGGCATTCAAGGAGCGTTCGACTGTTCGGCGGTTCGGCTGTTCTCCCGGAACCGGAACGACCGAACCACCGAACACTCGAACAGCCGAACGTTTTCAGTCGTCACCCCTTCTTGGGCGGCTGGGAGGGTCGGATCTCCACCCGGCTGGGAAGGGACCGGGGGTCGTGGGCCAGGAGGTGCAACACGACCTCGGCGATGTCCGAGGGGGTAAGCTTCCAATCCTCGAGTCCCGGCGTCCGGCCGCCGAACTGGGTGTCCACACTGCCCGGCAGGATGGTGCTCACCCGAATCCCGTCGTATCGGATCTCCTGCATGAAGGCCTCGCTGAAGCCGACCAGCCCGAACTTCGAGGCATTGTACGCGCTGAGGTTCGGGATGGGGTTCACGCCGGCCAGGCTGCTGATGTTGATGATGTACCCACCGCCACGCCGGCGCATCAGAGGGATCGCGGCGCGGCAGCAGTAGAATACCCCGGTCAGATTGGTGTCGAGCACCTCGTGCCACTTCTCCAGCGGGAGATCCGCCACCGCCCCCCGGCCGGCGATGCCCGCGTTGTTCACCAGGATGTCCAGGCCGCCGAAGGTCTCGGCCGCGTGGCGCATGAGCGCCTCGACCTCGGCGTAGCGCCGGACGTCACAGGCAATGCCCGCGCACCGGCCCGGGCCTCCCCGCGAGAGGTCCGCCCCCACCTGCTGGACCTGCGCGTTGTCCCGCCCGCAGATGACCACATCGGCGCCCTCCCCCACGAGGGCGTGGGCGATCTCCCGCCCGATCCCCCGGGTCCCTCCCGTGACCACCGCCACCTTGCCCTGCAGGCTTGGTCTTTTCATCTTCGCTCCCCCAGGACGGGAAATTACTTCAGGGCGACATACTCGCTGAGTATCCCAAATAGCACCCGGCGTTCGACCTCACGGAAGCCGCTTCGAGCCAGGGCAGAAAGAATCACCTCGGGGGGAACGCATGCCGCTATCGTCTCCCAGAAATACTTCATGAGCGCGGCGGCGTCTTGGCTTCCCGTACCGATCCGGGCGATGAGGGGTACAAGTTTCCCCAGATACCACCGGGTCAGGTGGAGGCCACTGCGGGAGCGCGGTCGCGATATCTCGAGAAGCAAAATCCGACCTCCGGGTTTCAGGACGCGCCAATACTCCCGAAACGTCCCTTCAAGATCCGGGACATGTCGAAGCCCATAGCCATTGCTGATGAAGTCGAAGCAATCGCGCCTGAACGGCAGGGTCTCACCCAAGCCCTGGACCAGGGCAGAGGGATTCCACTTTCTGGTTTCCATCAGCATGCCACGGCAGGGGTCCAGTCCCACCACCCGCTGGGCGCTCCCGACGAGGTCCACGGCCACCCGCGCGACCAGCCCGGTGCCGGTCGCGACATCCAGGGCCCTCATCGCCTTGCTCAGCCCAGCCCTAGCCAGGGCCTGTCGGCGATACAGCTGCCCTGACCCAAAGGACATCACCCAACAGATCCAATCGTAATGGACCGCCGTCCGTTCAAACAGCCCCGCCACGTCCTCTTGGCGATTCACGCCGAGAACGTCATACCGCCTCAGCGGGGGTTGGGGCATCATGGAGTACTCAGGGTCCGCGGTTATCCCCTCGGGCATGCCGCGTGCTCCGGGATGCTGCCGTATTCCCTCTGGGGGAAAGCTCTCGTTGCTGCCGCTCCCCGTGAGGCCCCTGTATCGGTTGTTCCAACTCCCAGGTCTCCGCCCTCATGCCCGGAAGCGCAGCGGCTGTTCGCGGAGGCTGCCATCAGAGGCGCTTCTCTATCTCCCGCTGCAGATTTTGGATCCACCCGTTATAGTTGGGATGGATATTGGTGCCATCGTAGTTCAGATTTGTGCTGTTTTTGTGGGTGATACTGTAACTCGTGGGTGAGTACTTGATCTCAACGACGGCGGCATGGCCGCGGACGTGCAATTCGGCGTCCAGACGTCCCGGTTCGATATCTTTCATGGTCCACCCTCGCGCCTTGCCCGCCTCCACGATCGCCGTCTTGACCTCTTGCAGACTCTTTGCCTTCCCTCCGGCGGTGCCGATAGACTGATTGGTGACGTTGTAGACAGGAGTGCTCCGACATCCCACAACCGCGATCAGCACTGAAAGAACGAGGAAGGCTTTCACGGCAAATCGGCACATGGCAGTTCTCCTCCCTTCCGTTGCTGTGTTTCTCCCGTTGCCCTGGTTGCTCGGAAACGGCTGACGTTTGGCGAGGACCGTTGGGATTCCTCTCCTTGCCCCGCCGTCTGCCCACGAAGGGCCGGAATTCCGAAATCCTGGTGGTCATTCGAGGAATGGTGATCGCCGGTTCAGAGTAAAGGAGATCGGCGGCACCAGTCAAGTGTGCAGATGGCGCTCCTGAGAGTCGCTGGCAGTGGTGCCCTCCGGTTTTTCCTGACCGGTGCGAGGGCTCCACCGGCCTTATCCGGATTCCATCCGTCCGACGCCCAGTCGAAGGATGCGATCTGCCTGCACCGAGACCTCCGGCCGGTGGGTCACGAGGAGCACCGAGGTTCCCCGCGCCTGGACCCGGCCACGGATCTCGGCCAGGATAACCTGCGCATGCTGATCATCCACATTCCCGGTGGGCTCATCCGCCAGGAGGAGCGGAGGGTTGTTCAATACGGCCCTGCAGAAGGCCACCCGCTGCTGTTCGCCGCCGGACAGTTGGCTCGGGTAGTGGCCACGCCGATGGGCCACGTCCAGCCGTTCCATGAGGGCGATGGCATCGGCCCCGGCAGCCTGCCTGTCCCGGCCAACATATCGGGCGGCCAGCAGCACGTTCTCGAGGGCTGTCAGCTCCTCGATGAGGAGGAAGGATTGGAACACGAACCCGATGGCGGTCCCGCGCACCCGGCACTGGGCCCTGCGAGAGAGGTGGCTCACGCGCTCATCGTCAAACCATACCTCCCCGGCGTCGGCGGGCTCGAGCAGGCCGAGCAGATTCAGGAGCGTGGACTTCCCGGAGCCCGATGGTCCGATCACCGCCACGAACTCGCCCGGCTTGATTTCAAGGTCCACCCCGCTCAAGACGGGAACCGGCTCCCCGCCCACCCCCCGATAGCTCTTCCCAAGCCCCACCCCGCGAACCAGCACCGCTCAGGCCCCGCGACGAATCGCCTCGGCCGGCGAGATTCGTGTAATTCTCAGCGTAGCGTAGGTCGCTGCCAACATACCCAGAAGGAGAGAGAAGGCCAATGCAAAGAGGAGCAGGCGTGACGAGAAGACGAAGAGCTGTTGCCCCTCATGGATCACATGCCTCTCGATCCCCCAGCCGATGACCCAAGCCAGCACCACCCCTACGCCCGAGCCGCCGATGCTGACCGCCAGCGCCTCCCCCAGAACCTCCCGGAGGAGTTGGAGGTCCGTGGCCCCGAGGGCGCGCTTGATTCCAAAATCCCGGATGCGTTCGAACATCGCCGCGGTCACCACGTTCGAAAGGGAGAGCCCGCCGATGAGGAGCCCGAGCGAGCCGATGCCGAGCAAGAGGGAGGAGAAAAAGGCCGTCGAGGTTTGCAGGAGGCGACTCAGCTCGCCGGGGATGGTCACATTGATGCCAGACACGGTTGCCTTGATGCGATTGGCGAGTTCATCTGGCTTCACCCCCGGCTGCCATGCGACGGCAGCGCCCGTGTTGAGGTCCTCCGGGGCGAGGGTCCCCGTGCCGCCGCCGAAGGCCCGCCCAAGCATGGGATCTCGCTGCAGCCACATCCCCCGAGCGTCCTCGATCGTGACGAAGGCCATGCGGTCCGGGGCGGTGAGGGTCTTGTCCAGCACCCCCACCACGGAGAAATCCTTCTCCCCGAGGCGCAGCGTTCCGCCCACCCGCAAGCCGCGGGCGGCCGCAAAGTCGGTCCCCACCACGATCGCGCCGCGATCCCCGTCCCGCAAAAAGCGTCCGGCACGGACCGGCAGCTCTCCATAGTGACGATTGGGCGTGGGGACCGTCAGGTCGAGACCGAGGACCAGCTCCTGTGTCAGCGTCAGGAAATGGGATTGCGTGGTATTCAGGGGAAGCATGACTTGCGCCTGCACCGCGGCGACCCCGGGAACGCGGGCGATCTCCTGGATCTTGAACCGTGGCAGGAGACCCCCCGCAGTGAACCCTGTTCCCATGCCTATCCCCTCTCCCGCCACGGAGATCTGGCCCAGGACGAAGCGATCCCCCCCCTGGATGAAGCGGGTGATGCGCTCCGCCATGGCTCCCAGGGCGAGGAGTCCAGCCACCCCCACTGCGATGCCGAAGAGGGTGAAGAGATAGCCGCGAGGGAACAGCGACCTGTTGATCATCTCAGCGCTCGGCCCGCGCTACCATTCCAGGCGGGACTCGACGGGACGGCCCCGGCGGCGGCGCCTCCAGCGAGTCAGCCGGACGACGGTGAAGAAGAGTCCGAGGGAGACGCGGGTGCGGAGGGGCATCGACAAGAAGCCGCCACCGGCCAGAACGCCGGTGACCGCGTCGAGCATCCCAGCCACCTCCTTGGGATTGAGGAAGACCTCGAGAAACGAGGGATCGTAGTACAGGCGAATGAAGCGGAGGTACGGGTCCAGCCCCTTCCGAACGGTGCGCTCGAAGCCGGCGAATCGCGCTGCCTCGAAGCGGTTCAGCCGGAAGGCTTCCAGGATCGCCGCGGCGGCTACCTCGGCGGATTGCATGGCAACGAAGACCCCGGTGGAGAAGATCGGATCCACGAAGGCCGCGGCATCCCCCACGCACAGGAAGCGATCGCCGATCGTCGGCTCGACGTAGTAGGAGAAGTTCGCGGCCGTGTGAACCGGCGTGATGCGTTCGGCCGTTCGAAGACCCTCCCGGACACGGTGGCAGCGCTGGATCATCGTGTGGAACAATTCGGGAGCCGATCCCTCGCGTCCCTGGACCGTTCGCGCGTGGAGCACACACCCCACGCTCGTGACATCCCCGGCGAAGGGGATCCACCAGAACCAACCATCCTCGAATATAAAGATGCGGATGTTGCCCTCCTCACGGCCCGTCCAGCGCCGTGCCCCCTTGAAGTGGGCAAAGATTGCCACCTTGCCGAGGCCGGGGACCGGCCGGCGGCGGCCGTAGCGCGAGGCCAGGAAGGCACTGCGACCGGTCGCGTCCACCAGGAAGCGTGAACGGATCTCTCCGCATCCCTCGTTATGGGCGAGCCGCGCCACGACGCCTGTGGGGTCAAAGTCCACATGCTCCACGGTCGCTGGCTGGAGGAGGGTGACGCGGGGTTGGCGGGCGGCATGGTCCAGGAGCATCTGGTCGAACTCGGTCCGCTGGACCTCGAAGCTATAGGGAGGCCACGGCTTCCCCTCGCGGAAGTAGAAGGTATACTCCCTCCCCGACTCCTGATCGTGAAAGGAGGCCCCGTATTTGACGAGAAAGCCGTGGTCCACGACCCGATCCAGCACACCCAGTCGCTCCAGGAGAGGCAGATTAGCGGGAAGGAGCGACTCGCCGATGTGGAACCGGGGGAATGGCTCCCGTTCCACGAGGGCCACGGAAAGGCCCCCCCGCCCCAGGAACGCCGCGGCCGTGGAGCCGGCGGGACCACCCCCAACCACCAGCACGTCGAACTGCGTCTCCCCGGGACGCCCATCCCGCCGAGGGGGGACGCCCGCGGCGGCTGCGGGCTGCCGGCTCCCGATCCCCGACGCCTCGCGGCCGGCGCGGGGGTGAGGCAGCTGGAACGCGGCGAGACGCTCCTGGGAGAAGAGGCGCCGGATCATGGGCGTGATGAGGTCAAGGCCAAGTCGTCGGAAAGGCAGTTGCAGGACCGTCAGGGCGAGCAGCACGGGCGACAGGACGGAGGCCGCGGCCCCCAGACGAAGGCAACGGGTCTTCGGATCACACCACCAGGCTCGCCCTGCCTCCAGGGTGCGGTGAAGCACGAGGGCGCCCACCGCGGTCCAGAAGACGGCGAGGTTGTGACGGTGGGGCAAGGTGTATCGGGCCAACGCCTGGTGTCGTTGAGCCCGCTCTGCGGCGGTGAACGGGCGGAGGAGCGCGCCGGGGATCGCCATGGACATTCTTCCCCAGCGGCGCAGGACCTGGCACACGATGTACGTCGCCACCGCGACGCCGTCACGAGTCGGCCGGAAACGGCTCGGCCGGGCCTTCGAGTGGATGAAGGTTATGGGGATTTCGAGCAGTGACCACCCGTCGGCCGCCGCCCGGACCAGGATCTCCGTCTCAAAGACGAAGCCTCCCCATCGGGGCTTCACGGCCCCGATCAGCTTGGCGGGATAGACACGGAATCCGGACTGCGTGTCCATCAGGGAGAAGCCGGTCAGCCAGTTGATGAAGAATCCCGAGACCCGCATGGCGTTCAACCGCTCGAGTGGGACGACGCCCTCTCCCCGCATGGGCAATCCCGCCAGCCTCCCGCCCACGATGAGTGCCGCCGGGGCGTCGGCCGCGGCCTCGAGGAGGCGGGGAATCTCGTCCGGGTCGTGCTGGCCGTCACCGTCCAGCGTGATCACGCACCCGGCGTTACGCACCAGCGCCTCTGCCAGGCCGGCCCGCAGGGCGGTGCCTTTGCCGCTCCGACGATCCAGGCGGATCACGTCGGCACCCGCCCGAGCCGCAGCCTCGCCGCTGCCGTCGGAGGAGCCGTCGTCCACCACCAAGACGGGGCCGTGTCGCCGGGCCCGGGCCACGATCCCCCCGATGGTCGAGACCTCGTTGAACATCGGGATGAGGATCAGGTGACCACTCATCGCGGCGACTCGATCAGGAGGGCGATGCGGCACCCCCCGCGGGCGATGCCATGGACGAGCACCGGCCCCATTCCCCGGGCGGCGTCGAGCGCGGCCGCGGCGGCGCGCAGGGCCCCCAGCCCTCCGTGTTGGCCGAACTGCGGAGCCAGGGAGAGGGGCGGCCGGATGCCGGGTCGGCGTGACGCCTCAGGAAGGTCCCGGTGAAGCAAGGCGATCTCCCAGTCGTCAACCCCCGGATCTCCATTGCCCGATCCGTAGCAGCGACCGAAATGGCCTGGGGTGAGGTCCTCCAGGAATCGACGCACGGGGGAATGCAGGTCAACCCGGAAGTGCTGGGCCTTGTGTGGGGCGGTGGGGATATTCCCCCAGACTGCGCACTTCACCTCGGCATGGATGGTCGCCCCGCGGGCCTTTGCCGCTCCCAGTTCTTCAAGGACCAAGAAGCTGGCCCCCTCGCCGAGGACCGGACCGTTGTGGTCCGGGGCGTAGGGGCGGCATCCCTCGGTGCCCCCTCCCTGCATCGGCGAAAGTGCCCCCAAGTCCGCCAGGCATCGGTACAGGGGCGCATTGAGCTCATCCACACCGCCCGCAATCATCGTGCTCGCGTATCCGCCGGCCACCAGCGCGGCGGCGCGTGCCACCGCCAGGTCTCCGGCGATCGTCGCCTGGTTCACCGTGACCGAAGGCCCCCTGGCATCCAGGGCGATGGCGGCCGCGGCCGCCATCGCGTTCATCACGGTATTGGGAAAGATCAAGGGCGAGAGCCCGGCCGGCCCGCGGCGGAGAAACGCCGCCACGAACTCCTCGCTGGAGCGCAGGTCGCCGAACTCGCTGCCCACCACGATGCCGAGGTGCGGACCACCGGTGATTTTCGAATCCACTGCGGCCAAACGGCAGGCAGCGACGGTCAGCTGGCAGACACGGGAGAGCCGCCGGTCGGTGTCCCGATTCAGCAGGGGCGACACCGCGGACATCTCCACCTCAGCCCCCAGGTGACTCCGGCAGCCATTGAGGGCGAAAGCCCGCACGGGCGCAATCGCCGTGCGTCCCAGGGCCAGGGCAGGCGCGACAGCGTCTGCCCCGCCCACGGTGGAGGCGTTCACGGTCCCCATCCCGGTGATGACGACGCGGCGCCGCTGGCCGCGGCACCCCTCACCCTTTCCGAAAGACCAGGCTGACATTTTGCCCCCCGAACCCGAAGGAGTTGGACAGGGCCACCTCGACCGGGGCCGGACGCGCAACCTCGGGGACGCAATCAAAAGGCACCTCTGGATCGAGATTGCGGAGGTTCGCCGTCGGGGGAATCAGGCTGTGCTGGAGGGCAAGGACGGTGGCGATGGCCTCCAGAGTCCCGGCCGCCGCCATGGTATGACCCACCATGGATTTGGTCGAGCTCACCGGGACGCTCCCCTCGCCAAACACGCACGAGAGCGCCAAGGCCTCCACACGGTCATTCTGTGGGGTCCCGGTGCCATGCGCGTTGACATATCCGATTTCGGTGGCTGGTATCCCGGCCGCATCCAGGGCCAGGTTCATGGCGCGGATCATGCCGTCACCCACGGGGTGGGGGGCCGTGATGTGATGGGCATCGGTCGTCATGCCGGCGCCCAGATACTCCCCGTAAATCGGGCCGCCACGCGCGCGACAGCGGTCAGCCTCCTCCAGCACCATAAAGGCCGCAGCCTCGCCGAGGGACATCCCGCGCCGATCACGGTCGAAGGGGCGGCACGGCTCACTATCCAGGAGCTTGAGGGCATTGAAGCCCATGAAACAGATCCGGGTGAGGACGTCCACCCCGCCCACCACGGCGAGGGGCACGACCCCTTCTCGAATCAGATCGGCACCCAGCGCAATGGAGGCCGCACCAGAGGCGCAGGCCATGATGATGGTCTCCTTGGGGCCCGCCAGGCCCAGGTAATGGCCGACCGTTTCGGCGTGGCTGGCGGGCAGAATGGAGCGGAGGGCCTTGATCCGCGGCGAGCGCCGCCCCGTCCGGGCCTCTTCCCAGTACCAGGCCTCTCCCTCGAGCATGCCGCCGCCGACCGCGCCAACGAGCAGCGCTGCGACCGAGCGGTCTTGCGCGGTGAGGTGGGCATCCGCGACCGCCTCGCGTGCCGCGGCCAGGGCCACTCGATCCGCCCGCGATCGGCGCCGGGAGAGAACGAGCCCGGCCACCGCAGGGGCCGGCACTTCCGCGGCGATTCGAGAGCGAAACCCCTCCGTTTCGATGAGGGTAATGGGCCGGATGGCGCAGGTACCCGCTGCGATGCCCTCCCAGAACGTCTTGACGCCGACGCCGTAGGGACTCACCACGCCCAGGCCACTGACGACAATGCGAGTCATGGCGGCGGAGGCACGTTCAGGCCTGGCCAGTCTTGGTCAGGACGAAACGCGACAGGCTATCCAGGGAGAAAAAGTCGGCGGTCAGGTCCTCTCGCTCGTCGATCACGATCCTGAACTGTTCCTCGATGCCGAAGAGGAGCTCGAGGATGTCCAGCGAATCAAGACCCAGAGATCCCTCCACGCTCTTCGGCAGCGTGGTCTCCAAAGTAACTTCGGCCGCGCGCTGAGGCTCAAACTTGAGCCGCGCCACCAGCATCTCTTTCAGCTTCTCCAGGATTTCCTGTTGGGTCACCCGGAATGCCTCCCTTACCCTCGCGTCTCGGTGTCGCACCTCTGCCCACGGTTTGCAGCGGCCAGGGGTTCTGTCCACCAAAGCCGTGCTGTCTCGCCGCCCCACGCGCCGCTCAGGCAAAGCGGCGTCCTGGCCTGGCCACGACGCCACAGGTCCAGGGCGACAACGGGCTCGCAGGCAAAGGTCTCGCCGAGCCGCTGGCGGATCCCGCCGCGGTTCGGCCGACCGTGGCGGTGATGGCTCTCGAGAGCCAGGCTGCCTTTCCCAGGCTCAAGCCACAGGCACCCCGCTGCCTCGACGAGGGGGTGCCCTGTGAGCCGCCTCCCCCGGATATAGAGATCGGCGCATTCTTCAAAGGTCTCCACCGCCAGGACCAAGACGCGCTCACAGAGAACAGCCTCCAGCAGGGTGGCCGCATACCAGATGGCTCTGAGGGTAGCGGGTGGACCTCCGATGAAGACCGCATAGGGCCCGGTGATTCCGAACTCGATTGCCACCTCGGCCGGGACGGCCGCTGGCGCCGTATACGGGAAATAGGCGCCACCGCTGCCGCGGTCGATGAAGAGTCGGTTGGAAGCCCCATAGCTTCCGGCAGACGCGTAGAGCAGCCCTGTCCGTTCCCCGGAGATCGCCTCCCGCCCAGCCCGGGCATCCTCGAGCATGGCCTCCACGGCCGCGAGACCTAACACGCACTCCCGCGGGACACGGCGCAGGCGGTCCCGGTCGAAGGCGGGTCGGCCCAGGGAGAGCACAGAGCGATCCCCTGCGGCCGTGAGCGCATCCACAGGGAGGGCAGCCCCCCCGTTTCCCCAGGCCGTGAGGAGGCCGACGGCTCTCAGAGCAGGCGCCGTTAGCATGCCCCGCCTTCCAGAATGAGCGCCGCATTGCACCCACCGAAGCCCAGGGACGTGCTGAGGCTGATCCCGGGTCGTGCTGCGCGGGGTCCTCCAAGCATGTAGTCTAAATCGCACTCCGGATCGGCCTCCTCCAGGTTGAGGGTCGCCGGGATCTGGCCATGGCGAGAGGCCAACAGGCACATGATGGCTTCCAGCGTGGCCGCCGCTCCCATGGTGTGCCCCATGGGGGCCTTGATGGAATTGCAGGGAATCTTGTACGCAGGAGCGCCCAGGGCCCGCTTCAAGACGCTGGTCTCGATCCGGTCATTCAGCGGCGTACCCGTGCCATGGGCGCTCACGAAGTCAATGTCGCTGGGCTGAATGCCTGCCTCCCGCATGGCCGCCGCAATGGCGCGCTCAAGACCACGCCCCTCGGGATCGGGGGCGGAGATGTGGTGGCCGTCGGCCGCACTGCCATAGCCGAGGAGAGAGCCCAAGCGCTGCGGGCCCCCTTCATCCTCGCGCATGAGGAGGACGAGCGCGGCGGCCTCGCCCAGGAGGAGCCCGCTCCGCCTCCGGTCAAAGGGCCGGATCTCTTCCCGGGTCAGGGAACGGAGCGCGTCGAAGCCCCGCATCACGAAGCGGCACAGGATATCGTAGCCTCCGGCCACCACCCAGTCTGCGACGCCATGGCGGATGAGGTCGGCACCGACGCCGATGGCGGTGGCGCCGGAGGCGCAGGCGGTGGAAACGGTGATGACCGGTCCCCGCGCACCCAGCCACCGCGCCAGGTTGTGAGCCGGCGAGTCGTACAGCCCTCCCCGGAGGCGCCGGATCCGTCGGTCCCCGCCCAGCGCCTTCTCCCCTTCCTCTACACCGCCGAGTGCCGTGCCGAGCACGACAGCCACACGATCGGCACCCAGTGGCAGCGGGCGCAGGCCCGCCTGCGTGCAGAGCTCATCGGCCGCCGAGATGAGCAGTCGGGTCGCGCGACAATCGGGAACGTGCCTCCACTCTTTGACTCGGGAGAGCCTCTTGATCTCTCCTCCTCGGCCCACACGCAGATCTGCGACGGGGAATCGTTCGATGGGAGAGATCCCCGAGGCGCCGGTCAGCAGGGACGACCAAAAGGCGTCCACGTCCTGACCAATGGGCGTGATCAGGCCCGCCGCCTGGATGGCGATGCGCTCAGGGCGCCGCACGGGGGGTGTCTCGCACGTCGAAAAAGTTGAACCACTGGGTGGGGTATGCCCGAATGGTCCGCTCCAGCACCTCGACCATCTTCGTGAGTCCGGTCCTCTCCTCGCCAGGCTTGACCCAGATCGGCGGCTCGATCGTGATCCGGTAGCGTCCGGCTGGAACCATCGTGCAAAAGGCCGGCACCACGGGGGCACCCGAAACCCGGGCCAGGAGAAAGGGACCGATGGGAAAGGCAGCTGGAGCCCCGAAGAAGGGCACAGGGATGTCCCCGCGTCCGCCCGCGGCGCGATCGCCCTGCATGGCGACCAGCTCATCTCGCCGGAGCGCGGCGAGGAGCCCGATCGTGGAGGTGGGTTGACGCCGGGTCACGAAACGGAGCTCCGGGCTGTTGATTCTCAGATACCGCTCGAGGTCTGCATCCTCTTCGGCCGAGAGGACCACGTGAGTTATCCGACCGCCGCGGCGCGCGAGGAGCCGCCCACCCAACTCCCAATTTCCCAGGTGGGCCGTCAGCAGGATGGCGCCACGGTGGGCCGCGAACACCGCCTCCAGGTGCTCATCGCCGTCCACGCCGGAAACGTACCGGAGCAAGGCAGCCGGATCCCGCCGGTTGAGTGTGAGGAGGTCTACGAAGTAGGCGGCAAAGTTGGCGAAGGTCTCCCCGACCGCGGCGTTCAGCACGGCCGGGGGGGCTTCCGGCAGGACCCGGGCGAGGTTGCTCCGAACGTGGCCTCGCTCCTTGGTTAAGCGCAAGCCGATCGCACGGCCGATCGCCCGTGCCACGAGGAGGCGGATGCTGCGGGGAGCCGCGGAGGCACTGGTCGCTGCGATCCGGTAGAATATGAGGCGGTTGAGCCCATGGGAATACCACCGGGGACGAGCAAGGCTTGCCTCTGCCCCTGCCGCCGGAGCGGAGTTGGCAGGCGTGTGCATTTCCCTGGGGTGCTGCGGAGGATTCGCCTCCGCCCGCTCTGGAACTGGAGGAAATTGTGCGGTAGGCTACCACCGGACATCATGCCTGTCAACCAAGTTCTCCCCGTCGCATTCCCCAGTTTTCGGCACCGGCAGCGTGGAATGCCAGGCCGATCCAGAGGGCCCGGGCCCTCCCGGTCCCACGTGCAAGAAAACTCACGTTCGAGGTCTGTCACGACTCCGTTACTCGAGGGTGACGCCGGTTACCGTGAACCGTCCGTCCGTTTCGACCAAGGTCACGGTGGCCTTGCCCTGCTTCTCCTGGCCTCCCGCGGTGACAGTGACCTGATCCACAGTGACGCCCGTCACCTTGCCCTTCTCCCGGATGCTCGAGAGCCCCCGGAAGGGAAGGACCAGCTGGGCGTCGGCCTTCTTGGCCTCGGCGTCAAGGGTATACTCGGTGCCGCCGATCTTGATCGTCACCTTGCCTCCTGCCTGGGCCTTCACGGCGTCCCAGTCCCCCTTCCCCCAGCTCATCAGGAACTCGTGGACCGCCTGGATGTGAGGGGGCGCCTGGGCCCAGACGGTGGCGACGCCAAGCATCACGACGAGCGAAATGACTCCAGTCTTCGCGAATCGTCTCATGTGCGCCTCCTTTCAGTGCTTGAGGATGCCAGGGTTCCTTTATCTCCGCGGCGCATCACTCTGTCAAGGAAAAGTCGCGGCGGCCGGAGCCGATGGAGTGTGTCATCCGTTTCGGAGAACGCGGAAGAAGTACACCCCACCTCTGGGCCAGAAAACTGAAAGGAACGCCAGAAAACGGTTGACAGGCTTTAAGGTGCACAGTACAAAGGGCCAAATGTGATCGGCACCGACCTGCAGGGTGAATGCGCATGGCCAGCCGGGGCGACGTGAGCTTCTCTCGGGATCTGCTGAACAAGCGGGTCGTGGACTGCGAGGGCCGGCCCGTCGGGGCGGTGCTGGACCTGGCCGCTGGCATGCACAGCGCGGTCCCGGGCGCACCCACGGTCCAGCGCCTTGTCATCCGCCCCCACCGGCCACGCCGCTCCGGCCCGATGCCTGCCGCCGGGGGACGCCTGGTCCTGTCCTGGGACGCCGTGGAGGCCTTGGAACCTCGCCACATCCGGCTCCGCCAAGCGCGGGCCGACCTGGCGCCCTCTGCCCTGGAGGCCGGGCAGATCCTCCTCCGCAAGCACATCATGGACCAGCAGGTCGTGGACTGCCGCGGCCTCAAGCTCCAGCGGGTGAACGATATCGCCATGGGATTCTCCGACGGCGCGCTCTGCCTCCGGGGGATGGACACCGGGATGCGGGGCTTGCTCACGCGCCTGGATGATCGCTGGAGCCTCCTTCGCCTCTTGCGTCCCCTTACGAACCGGTTGCACCCGCGCCTGATCTCCTGGGATTTCGTCGAGCGGGTCGAGCCCGCCCGGGGCCATATCCGCCTGCGGCTCTCCCGCGACGAGATCCGCCTGGCCATCCGCCGGGCCCCCGCATCCGCCGACTAGGCCATCTCGCCATGCCTGCCCTGTTCTTCACGCAGTTGCGTCATCGTTCCCTCTTGGACCCTCAGGGTGCACTCGTCGGGCGCCTGGAGGACCTCGTGGTGCTCGCCCTGGGGGTGAGACCCGTGGTGACCAAGTTCAGCCTCCGCCGGCCCGACAAGGAGGAGTGGATCCTTCCCTGGGACGCGGTGGCCGAGCTGCCCGCCGACCCCCGGGCACCCATTCGCCTGCGGAGCGGGGCCGCCGACCTCGCCTCCGTGACGCTCCGCCCCGACGAAATGCGCCTGGGGAAGAACGTCCTGGACAAGAAGGTGGTGGACACCGCCAGGAAGAAAGTCGTCCGGGTCAACGACATAGAACTCGAGGAGCAGGGGGGCCGCCTGCAAGTGATCGGGGTCGAGGGGGGTCTGCGTGGGCTCCTCCGACACCTCAAGTCGGAGCGCCTGGCCGAGCGGCTGGCTGGCCTGTTCGGGGTGGATCTCCCCCGCGAAGTCGTCCCGTGGGACGTCGTGGACCCCATGGAGACGGAACTGACCCGGGCCAAGCGCCAGGCCGTCTATACGAAGCTGGCCAAGCTCCACCCGGCCGACATCGCCGACATCCTGGAAGAGCTCAACCCCAGCGAGCGGGGCGCGGTCCTGGCCGCCTTGGACGAGGGAACGGCCGCCGAGGCCATCACCGAGGCCGAGCCGGAGGTCCAGGCATCCGTCGTCCAGATGATGGAGCCGGAGAAGGCCGCGGACATCCTGGAGGAGATGGAACCGGACGAAGCCGCCGATGTCCTGAGCGACTTGTCCGAGTCCAAGGCCGAAGAACTCCTGGAGACCATGGAGCCGGAAGAGGCTCACGACGTCGAGGAGCTCCTGGAACACGAGGAGGACACGGCCGGCGGCCTCATGACCACAGAGCACGTGGCCTTCACCCCGAGCGTGACCGTGGCCGAGGCCATCCAGCGGATCCGGGACGAGGCGAAGGAAGCCGAGACGATCTACTACCTGTACGTGACGGATCCCCAGGGGAAACTGCTCGGGGTCCTGAGTTTGCGGGAGTTGATCCAGGCCGATCCGGGCCAGCCGCTGGAGCAGCTCATGCACCCGGAGGTCATCACCCTGCGGGCCGAGACCGGGCTGCGCGAGATTGCCGAGCTGCTGACCAAGTACAACCTCCTGACTCTCCCGGTGGTGGGCGGCGAGGGTGAGATGCTGGGCATCGTCACGGTGGACGATGTCCTGAACCTCATCCTCCCGATGATATGGAAGAAGCGGGCCGTAAAAAGGTTCATCTAGCGGTCGCCGTGCGGTGTGTTGACCAGCGACCGCCGCTGCACCCCGCCGGGGCCCCCCTGGGTGGGCCGGGGCCCCGGCTGCTCGGGGTGCGACCCTGGCGGCGCGCGGCCGCCGACCGTCCGGAATCCTGGGTGACCCATGGCCATGCGCTGGCGCCGCATCCGACGTCGCCTGCTCCTGTTCCTCGCGGTGATGGGGCCCGGTATCATCACCGCCAGCGTGGACCAGGACGCGGGAGGGATCACCACCTACTCGGTGGCGGGGGCGCAGTACGGCTACACCCTGCTCTGGTCGCTGCCCTTCATCGTGGTGGCCCTGGCCGTCATCCAGGAGATGGGGACGCGGATGGGCGTCGTGACGGGCCGGGGCCTGGCCGAGCTCATCCGCCAGCGCTTTGGGTTGCGCATTACGCTCCTGGCCATGCTGGTCCTGGTGCTGGCGAACGTGGCCAACACCGCCTCGGAGTTCGCGGGGGTCGCCGCCAGCCTTGAGATTTTCGGGATCGGCCGCCACTGGTCGGTTCCCGTCACCGCCCTCCTGGTGTTCGGCCTCGTGGTCCAGGGCACGTACCGGCTCATCGAGCGGGTCTTCCTGGCGGCCAGCGCCCTGTATGTCGTGTACGTCGTCTCTGCCCTCCTGGCCCAGCCCCCCTGGGGGACCATCCTGCGGCAGACCCTCCGACCCACCTTCTCGCTCCAGGGGGGGTACCTGATCACTCTCATCACCATCGTGGGGACCACCATCGCGCCCTGGATGCAGTTTTACCTGCAGTCCAGCATCGTGGACAAGGGCGTGCGCCTGCGGGACCTGCGGCTCTCCCAGCTGGATGCCTACATCGGCAGTCTCATCGCCGGATTGATCGCCTTCTTCATCATCGTCGCCTGTGGCGCGACCCTCTTCCCCAACGGCATCCGGGTGGAGACGGCCAAGGACGCCGCGGTCGCCCTGGAGCCCTTCGCCGGGCCCTATGCCAGCATCCTCTTCGCCTTCGGTCTCCTGAATGCGTCCGTGTTCTCGGCCGCGATCCTGCCGCTGTCCACGGCCTATGCGGTGTGCGAGGCCCTGGGCTGGGAGACCGGGGTGGACCGCCGCCCGCGGGAGGCGCCGGGATTCTTCGTCATGTACACCCTCATGATCTTCCTGGGGGCGGCCCCGATCCTCTTGCCCCGGGCGCCGCTGGTGGCCATCATGTTCTGGTCCCAGACGCTGAACGGCCTGCTGCTTCCCGTTGTCCTGCTGGTGATGCTGAAGCTCATCAACGACCCGGAGATCATGGGACGCCACGTCAACTCCGTCCCGGTCAATCTGGTCGCCTGGGGGACATCCGCCATCATGATCGCCCTCAGCCTGCTCCTCCTGCTCACGAGCATCGTGTAGCGCCGCGCCGGCCTCCGCCGCTTTCCCCGCCCAAAATTGCATTGGCCCCCCGGGAGATTCCTGGTATCCTCTGGCCTCGATTCCAGGGCAATCAGGCAATCAGGCAATCAGGCGGCTGGGCGCCCCGGATCTCCTGATGGCCGGGTTGCCCGGTTGCCACGCTGCCAAATTGTCCGAGGATGACAAAGCACTATGCGATCCGGGATTGGCCCGAGGGGGAACGGCCGCGGGAGCGGCTGCTCCACGAGGGGCCCCGACGGCTCACGCCCGCCGAACTGCTGGCGATCGTCCTGCGGACGGGGGCGCGGGGGAAGACCGCGGTAGACCTGGCGCGGGGCCTCCTGCGCGACTGGGAGGGGTTAGCCGGGCTGGAGGGGGCGGAGCCCCAGGCCCTGGCGGAGACGAAGGGCATGGGGCCGGCCAAGATCGCCCAGGTCAAGGCGGCGCTGGAGCTGGGGCGGCGCCTGCTGGCGGAGGTGGAGCGGGCAGCCCGCCCGCGGATCACCAGCTCCAAGGACGTCGTGGAGCTGATGGCTCCCCGCCTCCGCGGGGTCCAGCGCGAGTGCTGCGAGGTGATCCTGCTCAACGGGGGGAACGAGGTCGTGGCGCTGGAGACCTTGAGCGAGGGCTCGCTCACCGAGAGCCCGGTCTATCCCCGGGAGATCCTGCAGCGCGCCAACCGGCACCATGCGGCGGCCGTCATTCTGGTCCACAACCATCCCTCCGGCCACTCCCAGCCCAGCGCGGGCGATCGCAGCCTCACGGAAGAACTGGTCCTGGCCGGGGAGTTGCTTCGGATTCCCCTGCTGGATCACGTGATCATCGGGCGGCGGGATCACTTCAGCTTTGCGGACCGCGGCCTGATCGAGGAGTATCGGCGCCGACCCCGACGCCCTGCCTGAACGCGGAAGGAGAGATTCCGTGCGCCAGCCTTCGGTCCTCCCCCGGCGTGACGAGACGGGAGCGCTCGTCGCCGTGGCCCGCGGGAAGGAGCCGGCCGACCTCGTCGTCCGGGGTGGCATCCTGGCCAACGTCTACACCGGGGAACTGCTGGAGGATTGGGGGGTCGCCATCCTCGGCCCGCGGATCGCCGCGATCGGACCGGACGTGGACCGGTGCATCGGGCCCTCCACCACGGTGATCGAGGCGGACGGCCAGGTCATCGCCCCGGGCTTCTTCGACGGCCACGCCCACCTGGACTGCATCCACCGGCTGGACCTGTACCTGGCCGCGGCGATCCCGACCGGCCTGACGACGCTGATCACCGAGACCAGCTTCCTGAGCAGCGTGGGGGGCCATGCCGCCGTGGCCAGCTTCCTGGCCCACCTGCCGCACCTGCCCATCACCGTTCTGGCCACGGCGCCGACCATCTCGTACCTCCTCTCGGACCGGGGCGACGGGCAGCCGATGATCACCACGGAGGAGATGGCGCGGCTCCTGGAGGAGCCGGCGGTGGTGGGGTTGGGGGAATGTTACTGGCCGGCGGTGGTGGAGGGGTGGGCGGATCTGCACCTGTTGATCGCCAAGGCAGAGGCCCTGGGTAAGCGGGCGGAGGGACATACGGCCGGCGCCCGGGGGAGCAAGCTGGCGGCCTGCGTGGCGGCGGGCATCGGCTCCTGTCATGAGCCGATCACGCCCGACGAGGTGGTGGAGCGATTGCGCCTCGGCCTGTACACCATGGTCCGGGATGGATCGGTACGGCGCGACATGAGCGCCCTGGACGGGGTGCTGAAGGGCGTCGCCCCGCGGCGCCTCATCTTGGCATCGGACACCGTGTGGGCACACCATCTCCTGGCGCGGGGCTATCTGGACGAGGCGGCGCGCCAGGCGGTGGCCGCGGGCCTGGAGCCCATGCAGGCCCTGCAGGCGATCACCCTGACGCCCGCCGAGCATTTTCGGATCGAGTCACTGGTGGGGGGTCTTGCACCCGGGCGACAGGCGGACCTGGTACTGATCCCGGACCTTCCCCGCTTCCGTCCAAGCCTGGTGATGGCCCGGGGGCAGGTGGTGGCAAGGGACGGGCGGGCGACCGTTGCCATTCCACCGCTGATCATCCGGGAGGAACTGTTCCCACGTCCCCGGGTGGCCCGTCCTCTGCGACCGGAAGACCTGAGGGTCCCGGCGCCGTCAGGACGGGAGCGCGTGAGGGTCCGCGTCATCCAGTTCACGGGAGAGATCGTGACCCAGGCGGCCGTGCGCGAGGTGGCAGTCCGGGACGGCGTGCTGCCTGCGGATCCGGAGACTGACCTGCTCAAGGTCGTGGCGATGGACCGGCGGGGCACAGGGCAAATCGCCCATGGCTTCGTCTCCGGCTACGGGATGCGTCGGGGGGGTCTGGCGGCGAGCATCAGCTTCGACGCGGCAAATCTGATCCTGCTCGGGGGGAACGACGCGGACATGCTCCTCGCCGGCGAGCGGATGTTGGCCCTGGGCGGCGGCCTGGTGGTCGCCTGCGATGGCGCGATCCGGGCTGAGGTCCCATTCCCCCTGGGTGGGGTCACCTCGGATCAGTCGATGCCGGTCCTGGCGCGACAGATCGAGGAGCTTCACCGGGCACTTCGCGACCTGGGCTGTGTTCGAGAGAACCCCTTCCTCAGCGCCCAGGTCGTGACCTTCATGGCGATCCCGGCCCTTCGGATCCGGGAGCGCGGGCTCTGGGACGTCCGGGGGAACCAGACAGTCCCCTTGATCGTGGATGAAGGCGAGGGATAGCAGGATGCCGTAAGCCATCCTGCTGACGCAGCCCGCTCAAAAGGGCCCACGACCCAGCCAACGGCTGGGTGCCCGAGGAAGGCGCGAAGTCACCGTACCCACGGCTGTGACGTGGGTGCAGGCGTACGGTGTTTGTGCGTCGAAATGCCGCGACGAGCGCCTGACGCAGGAGAAGGGCTCTTTTCAGCGGGCTGATAGGGAGGCCCATGGCCGGTCGCGAAAAGCCCGTCCCAATTGATGAAGACATTCTGGAACGCTTGAACCGGGGGATTCTTCAACGGACCGGCGCGTACCGGACCAATGTCCACATCTCCCTGCGCTCTGGACGCCACACGTCGGAGTACGTGGCGAAAGCGCTGGTGACCACGGAACCCGCCTTTACCGAGGGGCTGGGGGATATCATCGCCACGCATTACGGCCGGCACCAGGTGGATCTGGTCCTGACGACCGGATACGGAGCTGGACTCCTCGGGCATTGCGTCGCCCGGGCGCATCCTTCCCGGCCTCGATTCATCTTCGCCACGAAGGGGAAGAGCGGGGACGGCCGGACGGAGGTCACCCTCCAGCCCCAATACCGCGCCTTCTTCGGAGAGAGAGGGCGGGTCCTCATCGTCGAAGACATTCTGACGACGGGGGAAACGGTCAAGCAGCTGATCAAGCTGGTGGACAGCATGGGGGGTCAGGTTGTAGGCATTGGGGCCATCTGGCGCCGGAGCAGCCGGGTGAAATTTAAGTACCCGCTGTTCACCGTTGTCACCCGGGATTTCCGGACCTATGCCCCATCTGAATGTCCGATGTGTCGCCAGGGCATTCCTATCACGGAGAATGTGGAGCAGGGCGGAGTTGATGGCGAGGCTGAGGAGTAGTTCCGCCCAAACGGGAGGGTCTCGGAGAGCGCCGGTCCCAGTTGAGGCCCTACAGGCAATTTCGAGCATTGTTCTGCTTACGTCATACAAACTTGGATTATTGGAATAAGTGTTTTAATTTCAAGTAGTTACGAATTGTAGAAGAAGGCTGAATCGCTCAGGGAAAAATTCCAAGTCGTTGTTGACATTTTAGCATATCTGCCCGGAAATTCTGCATCGATACCCCTCAGAAATCCCTAGACAGCCCCAGGTGCATTGGATATAGTCTTTACTCTCCGGCGGTAATCCTGCTTCCATGGGCATCTGCAGTCCGGCCACGAGCCGCCTTGCGGGACGGTTGACCACCGAAAGACCTGAGGTTCTCGAGGCCGAGGAAAGCCCGGCGACGGGGTAAGACTCGTGACACCGCCCGTATGTGGAGGCGGGGCGGGGGGTTAGCTCAGTTGGGAGAGCGCCGCGTTCGCAACGCGGAGGTCGAGGGTTCGAATCCCTTACCCTCCACCAAGCAGGGGGCCACGCGGGCCGCGTGGCTGCGCATCCACCCCGGGAACCGTGTGTCGCGGAGAAGCTAGCGACGACCCTCTACTCGGTGGAACGGTCCAGGGGAGACCGGACCCCGACGGCGCATCTGGCTGACCTTCGAGTCTGCGGACCCTCGCTTCCATCACCTATGGATGGTGCCGACCGGCTCCGCCTGCAGCAGTCACTGCAACGCTTCCTGCAGGCGGTCCGGCGCCTCCGAACGTGGCAGGCGACAGATCGACTGGTGGGACTCTTGGGCGGGATCACCGACCCGGAGTTGCGGCTGCACCGCTTTGGTGAGCACCTGCGTGGCCAAGCGCCGGAGGAGGCGGCCTGGACGATCGCCCTCCTCTGGGACCGGGTGGCTGCCGGAGATCGGCGGATCCAGGCAATCTGTCTTGGGCTGCTGGACGTTAGCCGGCTGGCTCGGGTCCTGGATGCCGATCGGCTGACGGCGGTCCAGGCAACGCTGGAGCGGGAGGAGGACTCCAGCGCGGGGCTGCTGGCGCCGGAGGGACGCCACCCAGACCATCCGGAGGATGAGGCGGCGCCGCGACCCAAAGAGCCCGTGGGCTTCCGCATCTCCCTGGCGCGACGCCCCGTTCGGAGGCTGCTGGACCGGCTGCTCTTCGACCCCGATGCCCGGGTGGTTCGGACGGTTCTGGGGAATCCCCAGTTGACCGAAGCAGACGTGATCAAGCTGGCGGCCTCGCGGCGGGCCAGTCCCGAGGTGCTGCAGGTCATCGCCCAGGACGATCGCTGGATCGCCCGGTATCCGGTGAAGGTGGCGCTGGCAAACAATCCCACGACGCCCCCTCGGGTGGTTTTGGGGTTGCTTCCCTACCTGCTGCGCCAGGATCTGCAAGCGCTGGCCGCAGGCTCTCCTCGCCAGGCGGTGCGGGACCAGGCGAAGATCCTTCTGTCCCGGCGCCTTGAGGCCTGAGCGATCCGGCCATCGCGAGCCACCGGCGCAGGGTTCTGGAGATGCACGGGGAGTTCGGTTTCTGGACTGGGGTAAGGTTCCATGGAAGTCTATCTGAGCGAAAACGCCTTCATCGGCCTCGTGGTCTCCTCAGTCGAGGTCTATCGGCGTGAGTGCTTTGGGATCCTTCTGGGGCACCGCGAGTCCGACCGGATCATGGTGGATTTCGTCGTCCCCTACCAGTCGGCCCAACGGAAGTTCCAAGAGGTGCACATGGACTGGCACCGGAGCCAGCGGGTGGAAGAGGTCGTGCGGACCACCTCCCGGTGGGAACTCGTGGGGGACTACCATTCCCACCCGATGTACGGCGACAAGAAGGCCACCGTCAAGCTCTCCGGCGTGGATCTGAATGACTTCCGCGAGGATGGGACGTCCATCATCGTGGCCATCAACGACGGGTACCGGACACAGCCCTGGGGGTACGTGAAGGGTGGGCTGATCTCCGGCAGCATTAACGGCTACGCCCTCCGGGTGGCCGCCTACCACAAGGAGGGTGAGGCGGTCGTCCGGGTCCCCCTGGTCTGCCCGTACGCGGCCGGCTTCATGGCCAAGACCAAGGGACCCACGTCGGTGGAGGTCCGGCAGAACTAAGGCCGCTCACGCGATTCGAAATTTCTAACCGATCCGCCTCAGGCTAGAGATAACTGACAATGCAGGGGCAGGAGACGCGGGCACTCCGCCGGGTTCGAGGAGTCCCCGCGTTTTTCGTTGTC
>Ga0326597_10002403_pt1 | contig 27961 bp, 21 predicted proteins | sample RVTome_12_FD_203789 | JGI IMG/M metagenome (GOLD analysis project Ga0326597, IMG submission 203789) | Soil microbial communities from uranium-contaminated site in the Upper Colorado River Basin, Wyoming, United States - RVT100D185 | ecosystem: Environmental > Terrestrial > Soil > Contaminated >... | reverse complement strand
CTGGCGGCGGCGGGCACCGCCTCGCTGGGGAACGCCGTCGTCCACCTCGACTGGAACCAGGCCTCGATCGATTCGAACCGCGTGTGTCGTGAAGACGGTCAGCCGGGCGACTACGTGCAGTGGACGCCCATGGAGCTCTTCTACCTCCACGACTGGAACGTCGTCTTCGTGCCTGACGGCAAGGACCTCCGCCAGATCGCCGCCGCCCAGCGCGCGAGCACCGCTATCGCCAACGGCCAGCCGACGGCGATCGTCTACCGCACGGTGAAGGGCTGGCAGTACGGGATCGAGGGCAAGGCGGCGCACGGGGCCGGTCACAAGATGTGCTCCGACGGCTTCTGCCAGGCCGTCGCCGGGTTGACGGGTGTGGCGGACGCGATGGTGCCGACGTGCGAGGCGGGCCAGCAGCGCTGCATGGCGAGCCCGGACAGCAGCGCCGTCATCGAGGCGTGCTTCTGGGAGTCGCTCGGGCTCGTGCGCAAGGTGCTGGAGGAAAGCCGGCCGCTCGTGGAAGCGCTGAGCGCTCGGCTCCTCGCCGCTCGCGATCGGCTCGACCGGAGGGGCCGCCGTCCCCGGTCCGCCGCGCCCCGGGTGGACGCGGTGTACGAGCTGGCGGCCCAGGGCGCTCGGGCGCCCGCCGAGCTTCTCCTCGAGCCTGGAACGGTGACGACGCTCCGGGGAGAGCTTGGACGTGCGCTCGGCCACCTGAACCGTGCCTCGGACGGCGCGCTCTTCACCGCCGCCGCCGACCTTCTCGCCTCGACGAGCGTCGGTGCCGCGGGCGGTGGGTTCGCCGACGGGTACTGGAACGCCGGCGCGAACCCGGGGTCGCGGATCCTCTCGATCGGCGGCATCTGCGAGGACGGGATGGCCGGGGTCCTGTCCGGCCTCTCCACGTTCGGACATCACATCGGCGTCGGCTCCTCGTACGGCGCGTTCATCGCGCCGCTGAGCCACATCGCCGTGCGCCTGCACGCCATCGGCGCCCAGGCGCGCCACGCGCGGACCGGGGATCCGTACCGGCCAGTGATCGTCGTGTGCGCTCATGCCGGCCTGAAGACCGGCGAGGACGGGCCGACCCACGCCGACCCGCAGCCCCTCCAGCTTCTCCAGGAGAATTTCCCGCGGGGAACGGCCATCACGCTGACACCGTGGGAGCCTCAGGAGATCTGGCCGCTCCTGACCGCCGCTCTCGCCAGGCGGCCGGCGATCATCGCCCCGTTCGTGACGCGTCCGAGCGAGGTCGTCCTCGACCGCGCGCACCTCGGCCTGGCGCCCGCGGAGGATGCCGTGAACGGTGTCTACCTCCTGCGGCGGCCGCGGGGAGAGGGCGACGGGACGGTGATCCTTCAGGAGAGCGGCGTCACCTACGCATTCGTCCGGGAGGCGCTGCCGCGGCTCGATCGGGACGGGCTCGATCCCTGGGTCTACTACGTCGCGAGCGCCGAACTGTTCGACCTGCTCCCGGCGGAGCGGCAGCGCGCGATCTTCCCCGAGGAGCGCGCGCAGGAGGCGATGGGGATCACGGGCTTCACCTTGCCGACGATGTTCCGCTGGGTACGATCCGACCTTGGCCGCGGAATGACGCTTCACCCGTTCCAGCACGGGCACTTCCTCGGAAGCGGCCAGGGCGAGGTCGTGCTCGCCGAGGCCGGCCTGGACGGCGAGAGCCAGTATCGCGCGATCACGCGGTACGCCGAGGCCCGGCGTACCAGCAACGCCCACGTCCATTAGTGGGGATGACCAGCGTTTGACCCACCCAGGCTGATCTGGCAGGATCTGCGTCGTTCGTACTCCCTCAAGGAGGTGTGATCGCGATGCCAGGCACGGTGGGATTCATCGGGCTCGGGGCCATGGGCGGTCCCATGGCGTTGAACCTCGTCAAGCACGGCTTCTCGCTCGTGGCGCACGACATTGATCCGGCGAAAGCCGCGCTGTGGCGCACGCGCGGCGCCACGATGGTCGATTCCGCCGAGAGTGTAGCCGCCTCGGTCGAGCGCACGATCTGCATGGTGGAGACGACCGCGCAGGCCGAGGCCGTCATCGCGGGCGAGCACGGCATTGCTCGGAGCGCCCGGCCCGGACATATCGTGGTCTGCATGAGCACGATCGACCCGTTCGCAGCGCGCCGACTCGCCGACCAGCTCGCGCCACGAGGCATCGCGATGCTCGACGCGCCCGTGAGCGGCGGCACGGGGCGCGCAGCTTCGGGCGAGCTGTCGATCATCGTGGGAGGGGCGTTGGAGACGGTGGCCGCGTGCAAGGATCTCTTCGAGGCCATGGGGAAGAACGTCTTTCACGTCGGCGGGCTCGGACAGGGCCTCGCCATGAAGCTCGTCAACAACATGCTCATCCAGGTCAACACGGTCGCCGTCGCCGAAGCGCTCGTCATGGGCGTGAAGGCCGGCCTTGACCCGCAGATGATCTACGACGTGGTGCGTGTCAGCACCGGTACGAGCTTCGCCTTCGAGACGCGCGTGCCGAAGATGCTGAAGCGTGATTTCTCGCCGGGCGGCACCATCGACATCTCGTTCAAGGACCAGGAGCTGGAGACGGCTTTCGCCAAGCAGCTCGGCGTGCCGGTGCTCCTCGCGAACGTCACCCAGCAGGTCTATCAGATGGCGCGCGCCGCGGGATTCAACAAGGAGGACGGCTCCGCCCTCATCAAGGTATTCGAACGGCTCGCCGGCGTGCGGGTCGGCGGCGGCGAGTGAGGCGATGGCCACCTACGTGCTCGTCCACGGAGCGTACCAGGGCGGCTGGATATGGAAGCCGGTGGCACAACGCCTGCGGGCCGCCGGGCACGAAGTTTATGCGCCCACGCTCGAAGGCTGCGGAGAGCGGCACGGTCAAGTCCGCCCCGGCATCACGGTGGACACGCATGCCCATGAGGTCGCTCGGGTCCTCTTCTACGAAGATCTGGAAAACGTCGTGCTGGTGGGCGCCAGCTCGGGCGGCATGGTGATCTGTCAGGCGGCCGAGCTGGCCGGCGACCGGATCTCGCGCCTCGTCTTCGTGGACGCGCTGGCGCTCCTGCCTGGCGAGCGCGTCGCCGACATCGTGAACCGTCCCGCCGCCAATGAAGTGACCGAGATGACCACGGCGCCGACGCGCCAGGACGCTGAAGGGCGCATGTTCGCCGGTCTCGAGCCGGCGATGCGAGCGTGGGTGCTCGCCCGCTACACACCTCATCCGATCGCGGCGCTCGAGGCGCCCATGGGGCCCACGAGATTCTGGGAGCGTACGTGGAATGCGGCGGTGATCCGCTGCCGGCAGGCGCGCAACCCTCCCGAGTCGCATCAGCGCCGGACCGCGGAGCGCCTGAAGGCCTCGTACACGGAGATGGACACCGGACACTATCCGATGCTGAGCCAGCCCGAGGAGCTGGCGCGTCTCCTCATGTCGGCGTAGGGCGAGAGCGTAAGAGCAAGACCGGCTACCGCGCGAAGCGCCCGGGGGCAAAGGCCTCGAGGGAGATCTTCGTGCTCCCGGTCAGGACGAGATCGGCGATGGCACGTCCCATCGCCGGGCCGAACAGGATCCCCTTGCGGCCGGCGCCTGTGGCCATGTAGACATGCTCGAGCCCGGGCACGCGACCGAGCAGGAGCAGCCCGTCCGAAGCCACCGGACGCAGGCAGGCGGTCTGGTGCACGACCCGGGCGTCCGCCAGCGCGGGCAGCATCCTCACCAGGGCTGCGCCGATCTCGTCGCGGGCCTCGGTCGTCGACTCCTCGTCGAAGCCCGCCTCCTCCTCGGTCGTGCCCGCCCAAAGCAGGCCGTCGGTCTTGGTGGTGGCATAGTTGTGGCCCCAGCCGACGGAGCACGCGACCGGCGGCCCGGGAACCTGGAGCCGCAGGATCTGGCCCTTGAGGGGGCGGACTTCGATCGGCGCGTCGATCCAGGCCGATGTCCCCCCGCTCCAGGGGCCGAGGGCCAGCACTACCGTGGAGCAGGCGACCTCGTCCCGCTCGAGGATCACGCCCCTGACCTGCCCCCCTTCGCGCCGCAGGCCGGTGACCCGCCCGTGCCGGACAGTCACGCCCAGGCGCTCGGCCGCCCGGGTGAGCGCCAGCACCAGACGATAGGGCTCGACGTCGGCGGTGCCCTCGATCGACACCGCCCCGAGGATCTCGTCCGAGATGCGCGGCTCCACGCGGCGGGCCTCCGAGGCGTCCAGCCAGCGCGCCGAACATCCCGGTTGCCGCTGCTGCCAGGGCAGGGCGGCCTGGAGCCTCTGCGCGTCGGCCTGGGTGAAGGCCAGGGCAAGCGAGGGGCGCACGCGGAAGTCGATGCCGATGCCCGTTTCCTCGACCACGGTCTCGGCCAGCTCGCGGTGCAGCCGCATCCCGTCCTGGGCGATCTCGGCGAGGGGCCCCGGGATCCCGAAACCGGTCACGGGGCTCAGCCCGCCATAGGCGAAGCCCGAAGCATGGCTGCCGATGGCGTCGCGCTCGACGACCACGCTGCGAATGCCCGCCTTCGCGAGGTAGTAGGCAGTGACCATGCCCACGATGCCGCTTCCCACGATCACCACATTGCCTCTGGCCATTCGAGCCGGATCCTCTCTCTCCCTCGCGATCACAGACGAGCTGCATCAGACACCGGGCTATCTGGCACCGGCCGAGTACGAGCGGCGTGCCGGCTACCTCAAGGAGACTCGATCGCCACAGACTGTACAGCACAGCTGAGAGCGTAAGTAACATAAGCGCATAACCTCAGGACTGAACGAGACCGTCGCTGCCGGGTGGGTGGAGGAGACCATGAAGCGACTGGACCTCGTTGCGCTGCTCGTGACCGCCGTCGCCCCTCGTAAACGAGCGATGGCTGCCCACCGTCTCATGGGTGGATGACAGCGGTCAGCCCATATGGCAGGAGGGTGAGAGCATGCTTCGACGCATGATGATCGGCGTTTTGGTGATGATCGCTCTCGCAGGCGCAGCCGGCACTGCGTACTCCCAGGTAGGCGTGCACATCGGGGTCAATTTGCCGGCTCCGCCTGCGCTCGTAGTCATCCCGCAAACTCCGGTGATGTACGCGCCGAGCGTCGGCACCAACTACTTCTTCTACGGCGGTCGATATTACGTTTCTAGCGGTGCCGGCTGGTACGTGGGCACCGGCTTTGACGGTCCCTGGGTGGTCGTGGCTTCCGAGTTCGTGCCCCGGCCGATCCTTGCCGTCCCGGTGCGCTACTACCATGCGCCGCCCGCCGAATGGAGGCAGGCGCGGCGCGAAGGTCCGCCGGCGTGGGCCCCTCACTGGAGGCGTCGCTGGCAAGAGGAGCGAGGGGAAGGACATCGCGGCGGGCCTCACGGCTAGGCGCGTCGAGATCCTTATTAATTAGAGGAGGTGCAACCATGAGACGGACCTTCGGTTTCATCCTCGTCGGCCTGGTTCTGGGCGGGTGTGCCGTCTACGCGGAGCCCTACCCGCCCGCGGCGGGTGTCTACGTGGCACCGGCGCCGGTCGTTGTCGTACCCGCGTACCCGTACCGCGCGTACCCGCACTATTGGTACCGGGGCTACCGCGGGTGGCACCGGCGCGGATAGCGTCTCCTTCCGCGTGACCTGAGGGGCGGGGCAAGCCGTGGCGTCAGTACGAGACCGCCATCGCCCGGAGCAGCCCAGGCTCCTCGAGGGCCCGTCCGGCTCCACGCACCACGCAGTGGACGGGCTCCTTGCTCACCGTGACCGGCAGGTGGGTCCACGCGTGGAACAGGGAGTCGAGCCCCTTCAAGAGCGCACCGCCCCCCGTCAGGACGATGCCCGTGTCCACGATGTCGGCCGCCAGCTCCGGAGGCGTGCGCTCGAGGCACGCGCGGACGGCGTCCAGGAAGGTCGTCGTCGACTCCCGGAGGGCTTCCCGGATTTCCTCGACCGGCACGACGATGGTCTTGGGAAGGCCGCTGATGAGGCTGCGCCCCTTGACCTCGTAGCTGCGCGAGACCTCCTCTTCCTCGCGCTCGAGCAGGAACGCGGACCCCATGGCGAGCTTGAGGTCTTCCGCCTGGCGTGGGCCGATCAGGAGACTGTGGTTCCGCTTGACGTGCTGGGCGATGGTCTCGTCGAGGTCGTCGCCTCCAATCCGCACCGATTCACAGTGCACGATGCCGGACATGGACATGACCGCCACCTCGGTGGTGCCTCCGCCGATGTTCACGATCGTGTTGGCCCCCGGACTCGACACGGGCAGCCCCGCGCCCAGCGCCGCCGCCACCGGCTCTTCGATCAGGTAGACTCGGCGAGCACCAGCGCTCAGCGCCAGGGCCTCGACGGCCCGCCGCTCGACCGGGGTGGTGCCGGACGGAACGACGACGGCGACGCGGGGCTGGAGTACGTGCCGCCGCCCCCCCCCGACGGTCGCGATGAAGTGTCCGAGCATCTCGCGGGCCGCGTCAACGTCGGCGATCACGCCCCGCCGCACGGGGGCGATAACCTGGATTTCCTGCGGCGCGCGGCCGATCATCGCCTTGGCCTCTCGGCCGACGGCCAGCATCCTCTTGGTCCGGAGGTCGACGGCGATGACGGTGGGCTCGTCCAGGACCACGCCCGCGCCAGGAACACAGACACGGGTGTTCGCGGTCCCCAGGTCGATGGCCAGGTCGACCGGCCCGACGCGGGGGAGTGAGGAGAGCGAGGGGAGGGAGCGGATCAGCCTTCGGAGCATCTGCCGGCGCATCGCCCACGGCTCGTGTGCACCATGGCCCGCGAGTGAAGCAACAGGCGTGCCGAAACGCGCGGACCGTCGCCTCCGGGTCGAACCCGCTGACTTCTCAGGGGGCGGCCGCCGCCGGCACGGCTGGCGGCGCGTGAGCGGCTCGATGGGCCAGCGACTCTCATGTAGGATTTACACGCGCAAGTAAATTTTCTCTAGTCCAGACCCGTTTTCGCGCTGCTCGGCCCCACTCGTCTCCCGCGACCGGCGGCGCGCGTCCGTTTCCGCGCGCCACTCCGCTTGGGGTGGGTCGCGGTGGCGGGCCCACGGATGGGAGATGGCGGCCTCCGGAGGCGGAGCGGATCGATCCGCCCGGCCCGGCCGGTGTCGGGCGCGGCCCAGGAGGACGCACGCGATGAAGACGAGCCAGGCCGACGCCGCCTATCGCTGGCAGCTCAACGGACCCCGAAGGCTCGAGCCGGAAGAGGAAGGGGCGGAAGCCGTCAGACCCCACAAGGAGGAGGGCGTCACCGCCGATCTCACGGCGACCTACTCTCCCGTGGGGCGGCTGTTCCTGATCCTAGAACTCAACAGCGTCACCGTGATGAGAGGCGATGATGAGCTGAAGGAGCGGGTACACCTCTATCTCACCCCGGGCGTGAGCGCGGAACCGGCCGAGGGCTGGAACCTCCGGGCCGGGGTCCACCTGCCCGTGACGAGCGCCAGGGGGCTCGACTGGCGTGTCATCGTCATCGCCACGAAAGGATCTTGGCGACGCACGTTATCATGGTAGTAGCGCCACGCAAGCAATGGCGCCATTCACACCTTCATCAATTGGGGAACTGTCGTCGCCATCCAGGAGAAAACCGGCGTCGGCTGCGGACAGTTTTGGCTTGGCTGCATCACGCAGGGCGATGACCGCCGTCTTGAAGTCCTGAAGCTTTTGTAGCGCATCCACGAATTTGTGCTGATCGAGCTTGGTCTTAGCAGCCTGGAGTTTTGACGCCAGGCTCGAATAGGTCTGTCGCGGGTTGTTCCCGCCAATGCCTCCGGCCGTAAAGATGGTATCGAGGTCCGCTTGGATAAGGTCGATGCGAGCTTTGCATTCATCAACGGTCGATTGTGCGCGGGCAGGAGCCGCGACTGCCAGCACTAACATCACAAGAAAGGCAGCAAGCACGATTCTTGTCGTTCTCATTGTTCCGTGTCGCACGAGTTTACCGTATTACCGCGGAGTTCGACACGCCTCAGCCAAAATCTTGCGGGGCTATGGCGCGATCCGTGGCCTCGTTCGTTTTCGCTGTCAGGCCTTCAGCGTGAATTTCTGAAAGGTGTGGCAGTCCTCGCGTGCCTGGCCCCGGCTCACCGCGAACGTCCAGGTCACCTCCGCCACGTAGATGTCGCCGCGCGAGTCCACCGCCAGGCCGTGCGGGGCCGCGAAGCTGCCGGGCGCCTCGGCGACGGGGCCGCCCCACCGCGCCAGGACCCGGCCCTCACGATCGAAGACGCTCACCCGGCCATACCTGGACTCCAGCACCGGCCCGTGCCGTTGCGACGTCTGGCCCTTGTGCCACCACAGCTCAGACACGTGGGCCCGGCCCTGCGCGTCGAACACGAGATGGGTCGGCCGCTGGGTGTCGGTCCACTCGCTGAGATACTCCCCGTCCGGGCTGAAGATCTGGATGCGGTCGTTCTCGCGATCGCAGACGAAGACGCGCCCGTCCGCCGCCACGGCGATGCCGTGAGGCAGGAAGAACTCGCCGGGGCCGCCGCCCGGCGTGCCCCACGACCGCTTGATCTCGCCCGCCGGCGAGAACTGGTGCACGCGGCAGTTACCGTAGCCGTCGGACACGTAGAGGTCGCCCTTGGGCCCGACCGCAAGGTTCGTCGGGCGGTTGAACGGGCCGGCGGCGCGCGAGACCGTGCCGGTGTCCTTGCCGTCGTAGCCGGTGTCGGAGGGCGTGTTCATCGTCCCAAGCGTCATCAGCAGCTTGCCGTCCGGCGTGAACTTGCGGATCGTGTGATTGCCGTCGTCAGTGCAGTAGAGCATCTCGTCCGGCCCGACGCTGATGCCGTGGGTCCGGTAGGTGAACTCGCCCTGGCCCCAGGAACGCAGGAACCTGCCGCCGGAATCGTAGACGATGATGGGATGATCGCCGCGGCAGATCAGATAAACGCGGTCTTCCGAATCCACCGCCACGCCGGCGACGTCGCGGTGCTTGTAGCCGGCCGGAAGCTGCTCCCAGCCCTCGAGAACCTCGTAGCGCAACGCCCTCGACTGCACCATGGCTCGCCTCCGCGGCTCAGCTATGCTTCGGGGTTCACTGCGTCGACCTGTGCGCGGGCCAGACTATGAGAGGCGCGCCCGACCGTGTCAAGCGAGCGAGCGCTCAGTCCTTGGGCAAACCCAGCACGCGCTCGCCGATGATGTTGCGCTGAATCTCGCTCGTGCCTCCCGCGATGGTGTACTGGCGCGCGCTGACGACGCGATTGTACCAGCGCGGGCCGTCGGGCACGGCCGCGCTCGGCCGGTTGACCAGCACGCGAGGGCCCAGCAGCTCGCCGGCGAAGTCCGCGATGCGCACGCCGAGCTCGGAGCCGAAGAGCTTGAGGATGGAGCCCTCGGGCCCGGGCGGCTCGCCACGGAGCTGGCGCGTGATGCTGCGGAGCCGCGTGTACCGGAGACACGTGGCGTCGATCCAGAGCTGGGCGAAGCCCTGACGGACCAGCGGGTCCTGCCACGCGGGCCGGCCGGCGACGCTCAGCTCCGTCGCCAGTGCCTGCAGCCGTACCAACTGCTCCGTATAGCTCCGGCCGCCGCCGGACTTGCGCTCATACATGAGCGTGGTCATGGCCGGCTTCCAGCCCTCGTTCTGCCGGCCGATCAGGTTCTCCTTCGGCACGCGAACGTCGACGAAGAAGACCTCGTTGAAGTGGCGATGGCCGTTCATGAGGACGAGCGGCCGCACGGTGATGCCCGGCGTCTTCATATCGGCGAGCAGGTAGCTGATGCCCCGGTGCTTGGGCGCCGCCGGGTCGGTGCGCACGAGCACGTAGATCCAGTCTGCGAACTGGGCGCCCGACGTCCACACCTTCTGGCCGTTCACGACGAAATGGTCGCCCCTGTCCTCCGCCCGGGTCGCGAGACCCGCCAGATCCGAGCCCGCGCCAGGCTCCGAGTAGCCCTGGCACCAGATGTCCTCGCCGCTGAGGATGCGCGGCAGGAAGCGCCGCCTCTGCTCCTCGGTGCCCCACTCGATGATCGTCGGCCCCGCCATGTTCACGCCGGAGTAGCCGGGGAGGACGGGAGCCCGGGCGCGGAAGTATTCCTCGTCGAAGATGATCTGCTCCAACAGCGTCGCCTCCCGGCCGCCATATTGAGCCGGCCAGGAGATGCCGACCCACCTGGACTCGTACATCCTCCTCTGCCAGGCCACGCGGCGCTCAAAGGTCGGGCGGTCCGGCGCGACCCGCTCGTCGAAGGCATCATCGACGCACAGATCCGCCGGCAGGTTCTGTTCGAGCCAGCCGCGGACCTCGCGGCGGAAGGCCCCCTGCTCAGGAGTGTACTGGAAATCCATGGCCCCTCTTCTAGCACCGGCGGCCGCACGACTCAAGGCGGCCTGCGCCGGCCCTTCTCGCGCTCGGGGCGTCTTGCTACGACCCTGTCCAATCCTCCGGAGCCGACTTCATGAGATCGAGCCTCTCGGGAAGATCCGAGTGCTGGTCGGCGACTTCGAGCTTCATGATGCGCTGCATGCGGGCGACGATCAGCCGGATCCGCTCGGCACAGTCGAGCGCCACCTTGAGGCGCCTGCTCGATTCGGAGCCCTCTGGTTGCTCTATGGCAAGGAGCTGGAGTGGTACCAGAATGGCGGTCAAGGGATTGTTGATCTCGTGAGCCGCCGCATTGGCCAGGCGCGTCACCGAGAGCAGCGCCTCCGCCTGCCGCGCCGCCTCCTCGGCCCGCTTCCGCTCCGTGACGTCACGCGCGATGCCGGAGGCGCCCAGGACCCAGCCGCTCGCGTCCGTGACGGGCGAGATGGTGAGGGAGACGGTGAGCATCCTCCCGTCCTTCGTCATCCGGAGCGTTTCGAATGCCTCAACCTGCTCTCCCCTTCGGATCCGCTCGTGGATCCCCGGCACCTCGTCCGGGCGATGGCGCGGCGCGAGAATAGAGACCGAGCGGCCGATCGCCTCCTCGGCGGTATACCCATAGAGGGACGTCGCACCCGAATTCCAGCTCAGGATCGTGCCGTCAAGCGTTGTGCCGATGATGGCGTCGTGCGAAGATTCCACGATCGACGCGAGACGAGATCGCGCGGCCTCCGCGCGCCGGCTTTCGGCCACCGCGGCGGAGAGCACCATGGCCATCACGGTCGTCACGGCCATGAAGCCCTGCAACAGCAGCAGGGATTCGTTGGGCGTGCCGACGGCGAAGGGCCCGAAGCCGCGCAGCGTGCCCCAGATCGCCAGCCCCGACAGCACGAACGTGGCCGTCGCGGTCGCTCGCTGGCCGAACCGATACGCCACCCCTACGAGGACCGGGATGCACAGGAAGGCGATCGGGCGATTCCTGACTGGTATCGGAAGCCATCCGCCGAACACGATCTCGCCGATCACGAGCAGACACGCCAGCATGAAGACAGCTTCGAGGAGCCGACGACTCTCCACGTGCAGTCGCGGCCTCCCAAGCCAGAGGAGCAGCAGAGGGGCCACGATGAGCGCGCCCCCGGCGTCTCCCAGCCACCAGGTCAGCCAGATGACTCCGTAGCTGGACCAGGGGGCGACGCCACCGAGCGACAGGGTGGTCACACCGAACGTGGCGCTCACCACAGTGCTGACCATGCCGGCGAGCACAGCGAATCGGAGGATGTTCCGGGGCCGCTCGAGGACGTCCCGGCCTCCGGCGAACCGGTTGACCAGGTAGGCGCCGACCAGCCCCTCGAAAGTGTTGCCCACCGCGACGCCGGCGGAGGTCGCGGCTGTACCCACCATCGTCACATTGGCCAGGAAGGCGCCAAGCAGGACGCCGGGCCAGACCCGGTAGCCCAGCATGAGAATGGCCGCGAGGGCTATTCCCGTCGGCGGCCACACCGCCGCCGCGCTCGCGTGCACGGGGGTCAGCATGAGCCCCACCTTGGCGGCGGCGAAGTAGACACCGGCCAGGATGGCCATCGCCGAGAGGTCTGCTTGGAGCCGAGGGCGCATGGCCGCCTTCCTGTGCTGGGCGCTGGTCAGAACGTTCTCTTGATCATCCTAGCAAGCGCGGCCCGACCCGAGCAATTTCTGAAGAAGCGGGGGCAGGGCGACTATCCTGTGGCGGCGAAGGTCCGACCATGTTCAAGATCGCGCCCGGATTTGTTACTGTGCTCCTCATGGCCGCCTGCCCATCGCCATCCCAGGGTCCCCCGCCTGCGCGCGCCGAGGTCGCGCCGACGGGCACGCTCCGCGCGGGGATCAACTACGGAAACGTGATCCTCGCGAGGAAGGATAAGGCGACCGGCGAGTCCAGCGGCGTGGCGATCGACCTGGCGCGTGAGCTGGGCAGGCGCCTGGGCGTGCCGGTCGAGATCGTCGCGTACGACAGCGTCGGCGCGATGGTCGACGGAGCCAAGGCCGGCGCGTGGGACATCGCCTTCCTCGGGGCCGATCCGGCGCGCGCGACCGAGATCAGCTTCACCGCGGCTTACGTGGAGCTCGAAGCGACCTACCTGGTGCCAGCCGGGTCGCCGCTGCGCGCCATCGCCGACGTCGACCGTGAGGGTGTGCGCGTCGCCGCGCCGGCCAGGGCCGCGTACGAGCTGTTCCTCACCCGGAGTCTCCAGCGCGCCCGGCTGGTGCGGGCGCAAGGCGCCGACGCGGCCGTCGACCTGCTGGTGACGGGAGAGGTGGAAGCGCTCGCCGGGCTGCGGCAGGCGCTCATCGCGCCCGCAGCGAAGCTGCCGGGATCCCGCATCCTCGATGGGCAGTTCATGGCGGTGCAGCAGGCGGTGGGCGTCCCGAAGGGGCGTGACGCCGGCGTGACGTATCTCCGCGGCTTCGTCGAGGAGGCAAAAGCCTCCGGGCTGGTCGCCCGGGCAATCGAGAAGACCGGCGCCATCGGCGTGTCGGTCGCGCCCGAGGCCCCGATCCAGTAGCTCTTCGTCCTTCTTCTTGACCGCGGGCTACTTGCCCGCGGCGCCGGAGGAGGGCAGCTGCAGCTCTGGCCGCGCAGACCGCATGCGGCGCCACAGATCCCGCCAGCCGCCCACGCGTTCGCGCAGGCCCTCGAGCTGGAGGTAGATCACGGGCGTGATGTAGAGCGTCAGGAGCTGGGAGAGGATGAGCCCGCCGACCACCGAGAGGCCCAGCGTCCGCCGGGCGTCGCTACCCGCCCCGACGCCGACCGCGATCGGCAGCGTCGCCATGAGGGCCGCCATCGTCGTCATCATGATGGGCCGGAAGCGGAGCAGGCACCCCTGGAAGATCGCGTCGCGCGGGGATTTGCCCTCGCGCTGGGCGTCGATCGCGAAGTCGATCATCATGATGGCGTTCTTCTTCACGATGCCGACCAGCATGACGATGCCGACGAAGCCGTAGAGGTTCAGCTCCTCGTGGAAGATGAGGAGCGTCAGGAGCGCCCCCATCGCCGCAGACGGCAGGCCGGAAAGGATCGTCAGCGGGTGAATGAAGCTTTCGTAGAGGATGCCCAGGATCAGGTAGATGACCAGCACGGCCGCCAGCAGGAGGAGCCCGAGGCCCTTCACGGAGGCCTGGAAGGCCTGCGCCGTGCCCTGGAAGGTCGCCGTCAGCGTCGCCGGCAGTCGCAGCTCGCGCTCGAGCCCGCGGATCTCGGCGACGGCGTCGCCCAGCGGCACGCCGGGCTTGAGGTTGAAGGAGATCGTCACGGCCGGCAGCTGGCCCAGGTGGTTGACCGTGAGAGGCCCTACCGAGCGCGTGAGCTTGGCGACGGCGCCGAGCGGCACGAGCTTGCCCGAAGTCGACCGGATGTAGAGCATGCCGAGCGCGTCTGGGTCGTCCTTGAACCGGGGCAGGAGCTCCATCATCACCCAGTACTGGTTGGTCGGCGTGTAGATCGTGGAAACCTGGGGCGCGCCGTAGGCGTTGTTGAGCGCGGCTTCGATCTGCGAGGCGCTGACGCCCATCGCCGAGGCGCGGTCGCGGTCGATCTCGACCAGCACCTGCGGGCTCGTCACCTGCAGGTCCGAGTTGACGTCGAGGAAGCCCGGCAGCCCGCGGACTTTGTCGAGAAGCACCGGCGCCCACCTGTAGAGGTCGGCCGCGTCGGCGTCCTGGAGCGTGTACTGGTAGGCGGCCTTGGTCAGGTGGCCGCCGATCCGTATCGTCGGCAGCTTCTGCGGGTACACGGTGAAGCCGGGGATGCCGGTGAGCTTGGCGCGCAGCTCCTGGATGATCTCGTCCACGCCGGGCCGCTCCGCGCGCGGCTTGAGGCGGATGAAGAACCGCCCCGTGTTCGGCACGACGCTCGTGTTGCTGGCCCCCATCGACGACATGAAGGACGAGACGTACGGCTGCTTCAGCACGATGGCGGCGGCTTCCCGCTGGTGCGCCATCATGCTGTCGAAGGAGATGTCCTGCGCGCCTTCAGTGAAAGCGAAGATCTGCCCCGTGTCCTCGTCGGGGATGAAGCCCTTCGGGACGACCATGAAGAGCCACGCCGTCCCCACGAGCGTCGCCACGAACACGCCGACCGTCGCCCGCGGGTGGCGGAGCACCGCCCCGAGCGTCCACCGGTAGGCGACGAGCATGCCGTCGAAGACCCGCTCCGAGGCGCGGTAGATCCTTCCGTGCGAGGCGGCCGGCGGCTTGAGGAAGCGGCTGCAGAGCATCGGCGTCAGCGTGAGCGACACGACGCCGGAGACCAGGACGGCGATGACGATGACGGTGGCGAACTCGTGGAGCAGGCGGCCCACCACGCCGCCCATGAAGAGCACCGGGATGAACACGGCCGCCAGCGACAGCGTCATCGAGACGATGGTGAAGCTGATCTCGCGCGAGCCCAGGAGCGCCGCCTGCATGCGCTCCATGCCGTGCTCCATGTGCCGGACGATGTTCTCGAGCACCACGATGGCGTCGTCCACGACGAACCCCACGGACAGCGTCAGCGCCATGAGCGAGAGGTTGTCAATCGTGTAACCGAGCGCGTACATGCCGGCAAAGGTGCCGATGATGGACATCGGCAGGGCCAGGCTCGGGATGACCGTCGCCGAGACGTTTCGCAGGAAGAGGAAGATCACCAACACCACGAGCGCGATCGCCAGCAGGAGCGTGAACTGGACCTCGCCGACCGAGGCGCGGATGGACACCGAGCGGTCGTAGAGGATGTTGAGGTTGATGGAGGCCGGCAGCTGGGCCTGGAAGCTCGGGAGGATCTTCTTGATCGAGTCCACCACCTCGATCGTGTTGGTGCCGGGCTGGCGCTGGATGGCCAGGATGACCGAGCGCTCGTCATTGTACCAGGAGGCGACCTTGTCGGTCTGGACGCTGTCGAGCACGGTGCCGAGCTGCTCCAGCCTGATCGGCGAGCCGCTCCGGTATGCGACGATGAGCGGCCGGTAGGCGGCGGCGTTCGTCAGCTGGCCGGTCGCCTGGACGTTGAAGGACTGGTACTGGCCGTAGATCGTGCCGGTGGGCAGGTTGACGTTCGACTGGGCGATCGCCTGCTGCACCTCGTCGATGCCGACGCCGAGGGTCGCCATGGCGCGCGGGTCGAGCTGGACGCGCACCGCGTACTTCTGCGAGCCGAAGACCTGCACCTGGGCAACGCCGCTGATGGTCGAAATCCGCTGCGCCAGCATGGTCTGGGCGTACTCGTCCACGGTGTACAGCGGGAGCGTCGGCGAGCTGAGCGAGAGGTAGAGGACCGGCTGGTCGGCCGGGTTGACCTTCTTGTAGGACGGCGGCGTGGGCATGCCGGGCGGCAGGAGCGGCGCTGCGGCCGCGATCGCCGCCTGGATGTCCTGGGCCGCCGCGTCGATGTCCCGGTCGAGGGTAAACACGACCGTGATCTGGGTCAGGCCGAGTGCGCTGGTGGACGTCATCGAATCGATGCCGGCGATCGTCGAGAACTGCCGCTCGAGCGGCGTCGCCACGGCCGAGGCCATCGTGTCTGGGCTCGCGCCGGGCAGGCTGGCGGCGACCTGGATAGCCGGAAAGTCCACGTTCGGCAGGTCGCTCACCGGCAGCTGCCGGTACGCCATGGCGCCGAAGATCAGGAGGCCTGCCATGATCAGCGTCGTCATGACCGGCCGGCGGACGAAGAGCTCGGTGTTCATTTTGTCGCTGGCGCGGGGCTGGTTGTCGCTGGCGCGGGGCTGGTTGTCGCTGGCGCGGGGCTGGTCGGACTCGTCGGCCCCGCGGGCTTGACGTCCACGCGCGTGCCGGAGACCAGGCGCAACTGGCCGTCCGTCACCACGCGCTCGCCGACCTGCACCCCCTGACGCACGATCGTGAACGGCCCGCTCGCGAAGGCGACCACGACCGGGCGCGACTCGACGGTCGCGTCCGGCTTGACCACGAAGACGTACTGCCCCTGCTGGCCGGCCTGGATCGCCTGCGAGGGCACCACGATGGCGTTGGGCTCGGTGCGAACCGTCAGCGTGACCGTCGCGAACTGCCCGGGCCAGAGCGCGTTGTCCGCGTTCTCGAACGTCGCCTTCATCTGGATCGTGCCTGTCGTCGTGTCCACGGTGTTATTGACAAAGCTGAGCGTGCCGCGCGCCACGGCGGTCTGCCCTTGCGGCGTCGCCTCCACCGCGAGCGGCCCCTTGGCCCGCTCGGTCTTGACCTGGTCGAGGAAGCGCTCGGGCACGGCGAAGACGACGTTGATCGGGCGCACGCGGTTGATGATCACCAGGGGGTTGCCGCTGTCGTTGGCCTTGACGATGTTGCCCTGGTGGATGAGGAGGTTACCGGTCCGCCCTTCGATCGGCGCGCGGATGGCGGTGTAGCTCAGCTGGACCTTCGCGTTCTCCACGGCCGCCGCGTCCGCCTGGACGAGCGCCTTCTGGTTCGCCACCATGGCCTGGTCGGCGTCCACGGTCGCCAGCGCCGACTTGAGAGCCGTGTGGAGCCGGTCGTACTGCTCGCGCGCGATCAGGCCGCCCTGCACGAGCTTCTTGTACCGCTCTTCCTCCACGCGCGCGTTGTCGGCCTGCGCCTGGTCCCGCGCGAGGTTGGCCTCGGCCTGCGCGACGGCGGCCTGGTGCTGGGCCATGGTTGCCTGCGCCTGCTGGAGGGCCGCCTGGAAGGGCCGCGGGTCTATCGTGAAGAGGAGCGCGCCCGCGCTGACGTCCTGCCCTTCCTTGAAATGGACCTGGAAGATCTGCCCATTGAGAAGCGAGTACACGGACACGGTCGAGGATGGCTGGACGTTGCCGATGCCCTGGATCTGCACAGGCACGTCGCGGGCCTCGACGGCGGCGGCGGTGACGGGCACGGCGGGCGGCCGCGGCCCCGCCTTGGCCTTGGCGTCGCCGTCGCTCCTGGAGCAAGCCGCGAGGGCAAGGACGGCGACGCAGAGCGCGAGCGCCGCGGCGCTCCGGGGCGTCATCGCCGGGCCTCCGCGGACTGGCGCTGCGGCGCGGGTCGCAAACCGTCGGCCAGCCGCCGGAGGAAGGCGGCGTGCCGCGTCACGAAGGCGCGGTCCGTCGGCCTGAGCCCGGTCAGCAGGCGGGTGAACTGCGGGAAGGCCGTCGGGAATGTCGTCAGAGCGACCATCGCGAGCAGGAGGTGCCCCGGATCGACGTCGGCCCTGAGCAGCCCCCGCGCCTGCCGCTCCCGCACCTGGCCCACGCCCTTCTGGAAGGCGCCGCGTCGCTCGGCGTCGCCGATCACCGCTCCCTCGGCTGACCCGAGCGCCTCCCACTCCATGAGCCGCACCCAGTCGCGGTCCCGGCAGGCCGCGTCGAACCAGAATGCCAGGCTCTCGGCCGCGTCGTCCGGGGCCGTCACGGCCCACGCGGACCGCTCGCGAACCTTGCGGGCGAGGATCTCGCGGAAGAGATGCGCCTTGTTCCCGAAGTAGTGATAGAGCATCCGCTTGTTGATGCGCGCCCGGCGCGCGATGCGGTCCACGCGGGCGCCGGCGAACCCCTTGTCGGAGAATTCCTTGAGCGCAGAGGCGAGAATGCGCTCGCGGGTGCGCTCCGGGTGGTGCCCGACGGAGTGCTGGCGGGGTCGCAGCAGGGAGACCGTGGTCATGGCTAAAGTAACCATTTAGATAATAACCGGGTGTCCCGCGCCGCGCAAGGAGCCGCGTGCCTTCACAGTTCTTTACACGCGGCACACACGGTCTTGACGCGCGGGAGCGTGGCTGGCGCCGCTCACGCTCAGCCTTCCCGAATGCCCCGGAGGATGGCTGCCGGTCCTGCCGACGTCGACGCCGCCTCCGCCGCGGGCACCGGACGACGCCGAACGTGAGCTGAAGCAGGCGCCGGCCGGCGGCATGCCGATCGAGGAGATTCGCGAGCGGACTGCGCGCTCGCGGGCGGACTAGAGCAGCACGCCTTCGTGGCGAAGGAGCCACTGCTTGCGCAGGAGCCCGCCCGCGTAGCCCGTGAGCGACGCGTTGCTCCCGATCACGCGGTGACACGGGATCACGATGGCCACGGGGTTCAGCGAGTTGGCAAGCCCGACGGCCCGCGACGCCGCGGGCCGCCCGATCGAGGCGGCGAGCTGGCCGTAGGTGCGGGTAGTGCCGACCCGAATCCCGCGGAGCGCCGACCAGACCGTCTGCTGGAACTCCGTGCCGCCAGGATCGACCGCGATGCCGTCGAGCGAGTGGAGCTCGCCGGCGAGGTAGGCCTTCACCTTCTCGCTCACGCCGAGCGGATTCGCTTCGTGCCGCAGCACGATCTCCTCAAAGCGCCGCGTGAGGAGATCCTTCATGCGCTCCTCGCAATCGCCGAAGTCGAGCGCGCAGAGCGCCCGGGCGTCCGTGACGATGACGATGGGACCGATTTCCGACTCGACCGTGTCGGTCCTGAGCTCGACCGCCGTCCCGGCCCCGGCCTCGACCATCTCGAAGATGCGTGGCCGCATCATCGGGCGGGGGTGAGGGTGATTACGAGCCTCCGTTGCCGGTTTGCAGGATCACGAAGCCGCGCTCACGCAGGTTCGCATCCACGTCCTGGTGCCGGCGGCGGTCCCCCTGCCGGCGCTCGCCCGGCGGGGTGTCCGCGCGCTGGCGGCGCTCACCCACGCGACGGTCCATGATGATGCGAATCCGTTCCTCGTGGCTGAACTCGCGCTGGAGGTAGTCGTAGAGATGCGGATTGTATCGCGCTACGACGAAGATCTCTCCCAGCTCCATCATCTCCTCCCCGCATTTCCTGACCCAGTACGGAACGTCCATGCCCCGGAACAGCATGAAGGCTGTCACCACATGCTCCTCGGCCCGCGCGCGGTCGCCGGCGAGCCGCATCACCCGCCCGAGGCCCATCTTGGCGTGAGCGACGACGGGCTGCATGCGCAATTCCTCGGCGATCTCGAGCGACTTCCGGTAGTGCTGCTCGGCCTCGGCGAGCGCCGGCGCTCCACCGCGGGATGCCAGGTCGCCGAGCAGCCGCCACGCCCAGGCCTGGTGCCCGCGCTCCTTGTGTGCGACGGCGAGATCGAGCGCGTGCTGCGCCATCTCGCGGGCCCTCTCGCCCTCGCCCGCCGCCATGAGGCCCTCGGCCCAGTGAAGCGTCCACAGCGCGAGATACGCGTTGACGCCGAGGATTTCGCTCAGATGCACGCCGTCCTCGAGCAGCGGCATCGCTTCGGTGAGCCTGCCGGAGAGCGCCAGCCCGAGCCCGAGCAGCGAGGACGGGATGGGCCGCCAGACGTCGAGATGCTTCTCGCGGCAGGCCTCGAGGCTCGGCTGCAAGAGCCCGAGCGCCCGCTCGAGGTGCCCGCGCCGCAGCCACACCAGCCCCGCCAGGGTGCGCGCGATGGTCTGGCCGTACACGTGGCCGGCCGCGTCCGCCACGCGCATCGCCTGGTCTACGCAGGCGTCCGCGGCATGGAAGTCGCCGAGCTCCGCCAGCGTGAAGGCCAGCCAGCCGCTCGAGGTGACGTAGGAGATGGCTGCCTGGTCGGCGGCGGTCCCGCGCGCTTGCGCGAGCGCGTCCACGTTCTCGCGCAGAATGAGCTCGGCGCGCCGGTACTGCCCCTGCGCGTGGCAGGAGAGGCCGAGGTAACCTCGGGCAAGCGCTTGCAGCGCGAGATCTTGGGTCGCGTCAGCGATGCGCAGACAGCGTTCGCCGTAGTCGATGGCGAGGTCGGGCTCGCCATTCAGGTAGTGATAGTTGACGAGGTAGCTGTACACGCGCGCCAGACGCGACTCGTCGCCCAGCTCGGCGCCGAGCTGCTCAGCTTCCTTCGAGAGCTGGAGGACCTCGCGTAACCGTCCCAGCTGGAGCAGCGGCGGCCGCAGCTCGAGCCGGATGTCTATCGCCTGCTCGAGCTTGGCGCGCCCCTCCGGCAGGTGGGTGAGCGCCTGGAGCGCCTGCTCGAGGAGCGCGACGGCCTCCTGGTTGCCGGCGCGCGAAGTCGCCTTGGCTCCGGCCTGGCGGAGATAGCCGATCGCCTTCTCCCACGTTTCCCCGCGGACCGCGTGGTGGGCCAGGCGTTCGACCTGCTCGCCCAGGCGGTCGGCGTAGAGGCGCTCGAGCGCGCCGACCACGCGCGCGTGCAGCGACCGCCGGCGCCCCGTGACCAGGCTGCCGTAGGCGACGTCGTGGGTGAGGGCGTGCTTGAAGGTGTATTCCAGCGCGGGGAAGAGCATCGTCTCGTAGATGAACTCGGCCGACTGCAGCCGCAGCAGCCCCGTGCGCAGCGCCTCCTCGGGGAGATCGGCGATGGCGTCGAGGAGAGCGAAGGGCACGTCCTTGCCGATGACGGAAGCGGCCTGCAGCAGGCGCTTGTCCTCGGGCTCGAGCCTGTCGATCCGCGAGGCCAGCACCGCCTGGACGGTCGGCGGCATCTGCAGCGTCTCGACGGCCTTCGCCATGCGGTACTGGCCACGATCGCCCACGAGCGCGCCGGTCTCGACCAGGGACTGGACGCACTCCTCGAGGAAGAAGGGATTGCCCTCGGTTTGCGACACCAGAAGCTTCTTGAGCGGGGCGAGGGCCGCATCGCTGCCCAGGATGGCCTGGAGCAGCTCGTCGGCGCTCTCGGGCTGGAGCGGGTCGACGCGGAACTGGGTGTAGTAGCTCTTGCTGCCCCAGCCGTGCGTGTACTCCGGTCGATAGTTCACCATCAGCAGCATGCGCGCCGCCGGCAGGCTCTCGACCAGGCTGTCGAGGAAAGCCTGCGTCTCCCCATCCAGCCAGTGAAGATTCTCGAAGATCACGAGGAGCGGTTGCACCTGGCTCTCGCGCAGCAGGAGGCGCTTGAGCGCGTCGAGCGTCCGGCGCCGGCGCTCGCGCGGGTCGGTGTCCTGTTCGACCTCGTCCGTGGACACGTCGAGGAGCCCCAGGAACACGGGAATGGTGCCGCGCAGGCTGTCGTCGAGCGTCAAGATCTTGCCGGTGACCTTCTCGCGGATACGCCGCTTGTCGTCGTGGTCCTCGATGCCGAAGTAGGTCTTGAGAAGGTCGCTGACCGGCAGGTAGGACGTCATCCGCCCGTAGGACACCGGTGAACTCTCGAGGATGAGCCAGCCGTGCGTCCGGTGGGAGTGCGTGAACTCCCAGAAGAGGCGCGACTTGCCCACGCCGGGCTCGCCCGACACGGCCACGATCTGCCCCTGCCCCGCCCGCGCCTTCTCGAGCGTCTCGCGCAGGCGCCCCAGCTCGCCGTCGCGCCCGACGAAGGGCGTGAGCCCGCGCGCGGCCGCCGCCTGCAGCCTTGAGCGGACAGCCCCGGCGCGGACGATCTCGAAAATGTCCACCGACTCTGCGAGTCCCCGCACCGGCACCGGACCCAACGGCCGGACTTCGATGTACCCCTCGGCCAGCCGCAGCGTGTCCTTGGTCATCAGCGCCGTGCCAGGCCGCGCCAGCTGCTCCATGCGCGCGGCGAGATGCGTCGTCTGGCCGATCGCGGAATAGTCCATGTGCAGGTCGCTGTCGATGGCGCGGACGACGACCTCGCCCGAGTTGAGCCCGACGCGAATCTGGACGTCGATGCCCTGGCTCCGGCGCAGCTCGTCCGCGTACCAGCCGACCGTCTCCTGCATGCGGAGCGCGGCGTGGCAGGCGCGCACGGCGTGGTCCTCGTGGGCGACCGGCGCGCCGAAGAGGGCCATGATCCCGTCGCCCATGACCTGATTGACCGTGCCTTCGTAGCGGTGAATCGCTTCCATCATCCTTTCGAGAACGGGGTCGAGGATCTTGCGCGCGTCTTCGGGATCGCGATCGGCCAGGAGCTCCATCGAGCCCTTGACGTCGGCGAAGAGGACGGTGACGAGCTTGCGCTCGCCCTCGAGCTGGGCGCGCGTGGTGAGGATCTTGTCGGCAAGGTGCTTGGGGGTGTAGGTCTGCGCGTCGCCGAAGCGGCCCGCCGCCGAAGCGCCCGGCGCCAGCGGCGCGCCGCAGCCGCCGCAGAAGCGCGCCTCGGCCGCCACCTCGGCGCCGCAGGAGGGGCACGCCCGCGCCAGGCGCGCGCCGCACTGTTCGCAGAACCGGGCGCCCTCGCGGCTCGTAGCCTGGCAGCGCGGACACGTCACGTCACACCCTCCTGCTCGGGCGCAATAGGCACATCTCCCACACGGAACGTGCCGGGAGTGTAGTCCTCGGGCGCGGCGGGGTCAAGCCGCAGGAGCAGCTTCGCCCTTCGCGGCATTGAAACGGTACGTCTCCCCGTTCGCCGACCGGAGCCTGTTCCAAGAAGGGGTCCTGGCCCGGCGCGCAGGCCAGTGGAAGCCGGCTGCCGCCAGCCGCCGCTCAGAAGAGGTTCTGAAACACCAGACGAACGAAGACATTCCCCCGGTTGCCGAACGTCGGACCGGAGACGGTGCGCATGTAGCCGACTTCCAGCTTGGCCGTGACGATCACGATCTGTAATCCACCGCCGGCCGCAAACCACGTGTCGGCCGAGCGTGAGCGGCCGCCCGTCATGCCTGCCGCATCGAACATCAGCAGCGGCTTGACCGAGTAGAGATTCGCGTCGTCGATGATGAAGCGGGTGGCGGGCTGGACCTCCCCCAGGATCTCCCCGGCCTTCCTGTCGGCCTCCTCGGCGGTCATGCCCTCGTGCCGGAGCGTCGCCGCAAGCATGCTGGGGCCGGTCACGTCGACCTGCTTCCTGAGGAGCTGCTTGAGGGAGACGCGCTTGCCGTCGGCGCCTTCGATGTCGGTCAGCTCATCCGGGATCAACGCGCGAGACCACGCACCGACCGGCACGGCAAGACTCGCGTTCACGTGCCAGAAGGAATCCCCGCCGCTCACGCCCCCACTCGACGTGCGGAAGCCGGCCTGGCCCTGTCCGAAGCTGCGAACCAGCGGCCCGGCGGGCATTTTGAGGAGAGACGCGAAGGATGGGCCGTCGTAGAGAAACTGTCCCGCCGAGTTGCCGCCGAAGAAGCGGGCGTATGAGGGTGGGTTCCCCTCCAGCTTGCCGCCGCCGGCCACCAGCTCGAGCCCGATGGTCTGGTTCCGTCCCGCCGGAATCTCCTTGGCGTAGCCCAGTCGCCCCACGAGCCGCTGGTAGGAGCCCCCGCCGCCGGTCAACCACGCGCTGTCCTCCCAGACGGCGGCGCGCAGGAAACCGTAGATGGGTCGCGGGATCGCGTCGAGGAGCACGCGGTTGATCTGCTCGCTGGCGGAGCTCCGCGAGCGCAGGCTGGGAACGTCCGAGTCCATCCTGTCCTCCGTCCACCGGTAGCCGGTGTCGAGGGACAGCCGCGTGTTGGGCGCCAGCTTGAGCGTGACACCCACGCTCCCGAACCCGGCCTGCCGGCTATGCTCACCGGTCCCCAGCGGCTCGTTGACGCCGTCATAGTCCGCGCGCAGCGTGAATTCCTGCACGGTCGTTCCGTTTCGGCGCTCGCTGTAGCGGACACCCGCGTCGGTCCGGTAGAAGGGCTCGTCCACCGAGCCCATGCCTGTCCCATGCACGTCGAGATGGCGGGTCCCGTCGGCCGACCTGCTGATGCGCGCCGGGGCCAGGACGTTGAACAGGTCGGTCTCGAATGCGCCCCCGATGGCAGTGCCGAAAGTCCGGTCGTACGAGACGCCCAGGGTCGGCTTGAGCGCGAGCAGCGGCTTTGGAACGTGCTCGTAAAACGTGGGGAGCGGCGACCGGGGAATCGGCAGCACGTTGTCGCCGATGCGGTCGAGCGAGAACTGGACGTAATAGGGACGGAAGATGACCCCGACGGTGCCGTTCGCGGGAGCGGCGCCGGTATCGTAGTCCACCTCTATGTAGAGCACTCCGACCTGGCCCTTGGAGCGCAGACCGTAGCCGTAGATGGAATCGGCGGTGATCGCCGCCTCGAGCGCTTCCATTGCATCGAAGATCTTCTCGGGCGTGAGCACATCGCCGGCCGCGATCGGCAAGGGCACCCCCCGGGCCCACCGGCCTTCCACTTTGACGTAGCGCACGCGCAGGGAATAGGCGCCTGCCTTCTTCGCGCGCTCGTGCGCATCCTTCTGTTTGGGCTTGGAGGACCGCGGGTCGGCCTGGTCCCAACCGGACCCAACCTCCAGGTCGACCGGCGGGGGAGCTTGCGCGAAACACAGACCCGGCACCAGCAGGGCCAGCGACGCGAAGGTCAAGACCCTCATGTCACTCCATCGGGAGCATCGCCTACTAGACGTCCACGGTCACCACCCTGGTCATGGCGTCGTGAAGCCGCTTTTTCTGGGCCGCGGTCGGCTTCTTGGCTCCCACGATGGCCTTGGCAGCCGGGTGGACTTCCGTGGTCAGAATCTCGGCTTGGGCCGGCTTCACTCCATCGGAGGCCATGAGCCGGACCCCTTTCTGTTCGACAGGAGTGCCGCTCGTGAAGGACACGTGAACGACCTGGACCTCGTTGCTTCCCGTCACCTTGTAGAGGTCGAAGACCAGCTTCCAGATCGGGTCCGCTTCCGGCGTGCACGCGCGCTCGACGAGGACTTTGAATTTGTAGCCGCTCTCGGGGCTGAAGACCATGACTTCGACCAGAAAGGGCCTGCATACCTTGGCCCCGATCGGCACGACGCTCGTGGATGAAGTCGGCATCGGTCCCTCCTCTAGTAAGACCGTGGTATCCGCGATCCCATTCCGCGCACGCACAGTAGCACAACAGGGCGCGCTACACGGACGGCTCTGCGTTGGGGCCGCGGCTCCGCCGGATGCGCACCTGGACGTTCTTGACGACGTCGCGCTCCATCTCGATTCGGGCCTCCTGGGCGAAGATCTCCCACGCCTCGACGGTGGCGACCCACTTCATGCGCCGCCGCGTCTCGGGCGCGGCGCGCCAGCCGCGGTAGACCAGAACGCGTCGGTCGGGCCGGTCGAGCTGCTCCTCCTCCTCGACCTCCGTGCCGCACAGCCGCAAGACGTCCTCGCGCGAGGTCTTGCCCGGCACGATGCGGTCCAGCGTCTCGGGCCCGAGCACCACCCCGCGCGCCCGCGGGCGCACACCCGACCCGCCCAGGTGCAGCCGCGCCCGCACCCGCGCCAGCAGCCCGGGCATCGCGCGCGCGACGGTAGGACCGAGCGCGGGGCCCGCGGCCAGCAGCAGGAGGGGGATCAGCACGATCATCAGCCCCTGGAGCCGCGAGAAGTACCCGAACTGCACGGTCATGTGCTGGGGCACGATACCCTCGGCGGAGCCCATGAAGAGCGAGACCACTTCCGTGGTCTCGAGCGTCTCGCTGAGCCGGCGGATACTCGTCGGCGGGTACACCTGCTCGATGCGCAGGTGGTCCGCGTTCGTGAAGTGCACCACCAGCTCGGCGGGCGCCTCGGCGAGGCGGATCGCGCGGTCGCGGTGCTCGGCGTACATGGGGAAGATCGGCCGGTCGCGCACCTCGTTGAAGGACAGCGCGAACTGGTGGCGCTCGCCGGTGAACACGCTCTCGTACCAGTGGAGCTGGCGCGGCTTGATGACGCCGCCCACACGCATGAGCAGGCTCATCGTGTAGGTGACGTTGGCCATCTGCGGTGTCCAGGGGAGGCGGATCCACGTCGCCGCCTGGCTCAGGCCCAGCGCGTGGCTGTCCTGCACGAAGGTGACGTAGGCCGCCTCGCCGACGGGCTTGGGCCGGGCCTCGACCCCGTCGGCGTAGATGTTCTGGGCGTAGAGGGGCAGGCGGCCGTCGCCTATGACCGCGAAGCCCCGCTTCTCGACGTACTGCGCCAGCGCCTTGTCGCCGGCCGCGCCGCCGAGGGGGCTCGTGACCTCGCCGGGCCAGAGAAGAAAGACGTCCTGCTCGATTCCGATACGGCTCTTCCCAGGCGGGATGTCAAGCGCCCAGCGCACCTCCAGCTCAACCGGGGCCAGCGAAGGCGTGACCGTCGCGCGGATGCTCAGCGGGCCGATGGCGAAGGGCGGATCGGGGCGCGAGGCCAGGAATATCTGCGCCTGCGCGTGAGCAGGCGCGAGCACCAGCGCGGCGAGCACCACGGTCCGCAGCACGAGGGTCACCGGCCTCATCGTCACCGGCTGATGATAGCAGACCTGTGATAGGCTCGGACCATGCGCGCCACCTCGACGATCGCGGAGTTCATCGCCAAGAGCCGCTGGGAGGACTGCCCCGCCGAGGCCGTGGACGCGGCCCGCCGGGCCATCCTCGATTGCCTGGGGGTCATGCTCGCGGGCTCGATCGAGCCGGCGGCACGCATCGTCACCGGGATCGCCCGGGCCGAAGGTGGTGCACCTCTCGCCACCGTGGTCGGCACCTCACTTCGCACCGGCGCCGTGTGGGCCGCGCTCGCGAACGGCACTGCGGCGCACGCCCTCGACTTCGACGACACCAACTTCGCCATGATGGGCCATCCGTCGGCGCCCGTCCTGTCGGCGGCGCTCGCGGCGGGCGAGCAGGCGCTGGCCGACGGGCGGGCTCTGGTCCACGCGTTCCTGCTAGGCTTCGAGGTCGAAACGACGATGGCCGAGGTGATGAACCCGCCGCACTACGAGAAGGGCTTCCACGCCACCGGCACGCTCGGCACCATGGGCGCCGCGGCCGCGGCGGCGCGCCTCCTCGCACTCGACGCGGAGCAGACGCGAACGGCACTGGCCATCGCGGCCTCGCAGGCCTCCGGGCTCAAGGAAAACTTCGGCACCATGACCAAGCCCTTCCATGCGGGGCACGCGGCGCGGAGCGGGGTGCTCTCAGCGTTGCTCGCGCGCGAAGGCTTCACCGCCTCGGGGCAGGCGATCGAGGGACCGCAGGGCTACTTCGCCGTGCTGGGCGCGGGCAAGCGCGACGAGCGCGCGCTCGAGTCGCTCGGCGCGCCGTGGAAGATCCTCAAGACGGGCGTGGCCGTCAAACCCTATCCCTCCTGCGCCTGCACGCATTCCATCATCGACAGCGCGCTGGAGCTCCGACGCACCCACGACCTCACGCCCGAGCAGGTGGCCGAGGTCACCGTGGGCGTCAATGCCGCCGTCCCGCGCATCCTCATCCACTCCAGGCCGCGGAGCGGGCTCGAGGCCAAGTTCTCGGGAGAGTTCTCGGCCGCCGCGGCGCTCTGCGAGGGGCGCGTGGGCATCGCGACCTTCCGCGACGACAAGACGGACGACCCGGCCATCGCGGGGCTGATGAAGCGCGTTCGGATGGTCGTGGACCCGGCGATCCCGGGAGACCTGGAGCGCCACGTGTGGACGCGCGTCACCGTGCGGCTGCGTGACGGGCGGGAGGTCGCGATCGGGCCGAGGCCCGTGCCCGGACACCCCGGCCTGCCGCTCTCGATGGACCAGCTGAGGGAGAAGTTCAGGGACTGCGCGCGCACCGTCCTGCCCGAGGACCGCGTCGAGTCCGTCCGCCAGATGGTCGAGGGCCTCGACGGCTGCCCCGACCTCCGAAGCCTCACCGCGATCCTCGGCTAGCAGGCCGCCGATAAGGGCCCATCTGCTTCGTTGACGCCCTCGGCCGCAGGTTCAACGTACAGGAGTACGCCTCACCTGCGGCCGTCGGGCGTCGCCTCGCATCTGGACCCTTCTCGCCGGCCTGCGGCTCTCCTCAGCTGACCCGGAGCTCGCCCTCGAAGAAACGGTACGAGCGCGGAGGCGTCAGCTGCGGATCAGTGGTGGCAGGCGACGCACTCGAGCGACGCGTTGCGCTTCTTCGTGTCGTCGGCCGTCGCGGGCCGCGGCGCCGTGCCCCAGGCTTCGGGCGTCGGCTGGACGGCCTGCACGCCCTTCTCG